>Ga0209700_100960_pt1 | contig 58202 bp, 26 predicted proteins | sample SiratroredBW_FD_187528 | JGI IMG/M metagenome (GOLD analysis project Ga0209700, IMG submission 187528) | Root nodule microbial communities of legume samples collected from California, USA - Siratro red BW (SPAdes) (version 2) | ecosystem: Host-associated > Plants > Roots > Nodule | place: USA...
AATCAATCTCGAACACACTCACACCAAATCAAGACCAAAATCCAATTGCTTGCTTGCTGCCATTGCTTAGCTGAACTTGTCTTGTATGGCTTCATCAAATCCATTTAGTATTGTGAGAATACTAACAGACTGTATTCTTTATTTGTATGAGATCACTACTAGAAAAATGAGATTTTACCTCGGTTTTGGGAGGCTTTCTACATCGGTTTTTCAACCGATGTTGATGTTGGTGATGTAGAAAGTCATGATTTTTTACATCCGTTCTTCAACCGATGTAAAAAATGCACCTATTATATCATTTATAAACACAACCGATGTGATAGAACACTTAAAAAGAATAAAACAAGAGACGTATTACATCGGTTACATCGGTTGTAGCTGGAATTGATATAATATGAGACATATTACATTGGTTGTGGTTATAACCGATGTAAAAAGTCCCCTTTTACATCGGTTTACAACTGATATAATAAGTCTCATTTTTATATAAAAAAATGGGTTGATAAATCTCTAATCTATACCAGGAAACACCACAGAAATTTTCAGAATTTTGTGACAAGTATAGATATGTGAAATAAAAGTTTAAAATGTAAAAACAATAGCTAAAAAATACTAAAAAAAAATAAAAAATTAATAGTAAATGATGGAATTTTGGAAAATTTGGAATCTCAAACCCCTATGATAAATCTATAAAATGTAAGAACTCTATGATGAAATATACACTAAAAGAAGTTGTTGCTAAAAATATGGGTCCAAAACAAATTTCTAACAATTTTTAATGAATTTTAAAAAAATGTTAACCAATTGCAAAGAGAAGCGGCAAAGAGGGTATGAGTGGAACCAGACATTCATGTTCAAGCATTAGGTAAAATTGTTCCTCTAACACCTTTAATGACCTGCAATGTCAACGCAAAGAAAAGTTAAACAAACAAACTACACATGGCAAAAATGCAAAACAAAGCAAACGAATGAACCAAATGAAAGTGAAAACAATGAACACGCAAACAATAGAGAACGCAACCGATGTAAGTAGTGGTAAGGTTAATTGCCTTTTCAATAATTTTTTTGTAGAATTTTTCTGAACTATTTTCTGCATCGATTGTATGTAACAATGATAGCGGTTAATTATAGGTTTGATTTAGGGAGATTTGGTTGATTTTGTTTTTAATTCTGTTTTAATTTGAGATTTTATTTGATTGATTTTGTTTTTATTTGAGATTTTGTTAGATATTTCGTATTTAATTAGTTTTATGTTGCAAAGAGCGAATTTTGTGGAAAATTAGGTTCAAACTAAAGGAAGAAAGGGAATGGGTGCAGAAATAAAGGAAAAGGGGCGTAAGTGACTTTTCGCTGGAGCGAGGGAGATAGCCTGGGCTAAAATCCACTTAAAGTTGTTATGAAGCCTAATTTCAGGCGCACCAGTTAGAGTGCAAATCACGAGATAACGACCCAAAGTAACCTACTGCAAAGGGTGAACATTATAAAAGGAGGGTTAGGTCAATGAAAAGGGGCATCCATCACCTATCATCTCTCATTTGTGGGAACGCTCTCCTAGCCGTCATGATCAAGATCTTTCTTTTTCTTCTCTTTTGTATTTTCATGGCTACCATGTGTAGCTAATTTTCTTCTTCTTGGGATTGAATGTAATGTCTCCACTTCAAATGTACTCTTGATATTTATTTGATATTGTTTTACTCAATTTATCTTTGTTTAACGTTTTTATTAAATTGTCATACTTTAAATTTTTCTTTGTGACTAAAAAGCACTTTTTAGAAATAGAACCAAACGTTAATGCATTACATTTATAAGTTCAGGAATGAATTATAGAGTAATGGCTACATATAGCAATTGATCTTAATGCTGATTAAATTATTCTAATAACTAGAAATAGAAGTTAGGAAATTTAGTTTACGAAATTCAAGGCTAGAGAAATCAGGTTGAAAAGGCTTTTATTTGCGTAGATTGATAATTGGAAAAGACAATATTAAATTCGATTAAGAGTATATGAGAATGGAGAATGTTACTATTCAATCCCAAGGCTTTTATTATTATTGATTTTTCCTATTTATTATTGATTGCGTTATTATTGCTTTCTATATTCATTTTACCAAATGAAATCATTATTGCGAAATATCTATTCATAATACAATTGATATTGACTCAATCTACAATTTTAATTCCCGTTCTCTGAGGACACGATACTCTTCTTACTCATTATATTACTTGTGGACTTAGTATACTTGCTGGAAATCCGTTAACAAGTTTTTGGCACCATTGCTGGGGAACGGTGAAAAATTGGGAATGGAATTTAGTATTAATTGCATTGTGAATTACTGATCTTTCTTGTGATCATGATCTTTTGCTAGTACAGTGGTTGATACGTTTGAGAAATCAAAGGAAAGAAGAACAATTGTTATTTGATCCAGATATCAATAAGACGTTGAGACAGCTCAGGCAAAGGAGGAAGCGTGAGCAAAAAAATCAGTCAAGGACTACAACTGGTGGCAAAATCATGGCAGAAGAGGCCAATGGTCAGGCTGATCCGACTGATCTGCCACCAAGAAGAGTGTTGGGTGATTATGCTTTGCAGCAAGGGCCCAAACATTTTTCAAGCATAGTTGTTCCTAACACAGCTCGAGTGATTGAAATAAAGCCAGCACATCTGACACTGGTTAGTGCTAATCAATTCACCAGAATGGAGCATGAGGATCCATATACTCATTTGTTAACATTCTACGAATTGACAGCTACCATGGGATTCGAAGATCGGGATAAAGATGTTGCTTATATGAGGTTGTTTCCTTTCTCATTAACTGGAAAGGCGAAAGAGTGGCTGAAATCACATCTGAATCAAAGCCTGACGCGTTGGAGTGATGTGGAGGAAAAGTTTTTACAGAGATTTTTCCCTCCATCTCGATTCATAAAGGCTAGATCAGAGATCTCAAATTTTAGGCAAGGCCAAGATGAAGCCTTGTGTGCTGCCTGGGACAGATTCAAGGTACTGTTACGAAGGTGTCCAAATCACGGCTTTGAAGACATTGTGCAGTTAAACATTTTCCATAATGGATTGAGGCCAGATACCAAAATGATTCTTGATGCAGCAACAGGAGGAATCATGATGACAGTTGATGTGGAACGTGCCACCCGAATTATTGATGCCTTAGCCTCTACTGATTATTAAGCACAGTATGACAGGCAAAGTGTGTAGAAGAAGGGCGTTTTTGAGTTGAATACCAATGATGCAATATTAGCACAAAACAAAATCATGACACAGCAGATGGAATCTTTGACTCAGCAAATGGCAAAACTGCCGCAACAGTTACAAGCTATTCAAGCCTCACAGGCTGTTAATTATCAAGCCCCACTATTGCGTAGTGATTTTTGTGGAGGAAACCATGCAAATGGGAATTGTTCACAACAAACTGCAGTGGGAACAACAACTGAGGAAGTGCAGTATATGGGGAATTCTGCCAGGCAGAATGGTCAACAGGGCAATTTTCCAAACAATGCCCCTCAAGGATGGAGAAATCTACCAAACCAACCATGGGGGTGGAAGCAAGAGACGGGAAATTCTGGTAGGCAGCCAATGTTTCAACAACAGCAGCCTACACTGTATGAGCGAACTAGCAAGTTGGAGGAAACTTTGGAGAAGTTTATACAAGCTTCTCTGACCAATCAGAAAAATCAAGAGACATCTTTGAGGAATTTGGAGACTCAGGTAGGCCAATTGGCTAAGCAGCTAGCAGATCAGCAAGGTGGACAGTTTTCTGCCAACACTCAGCCCAATCCAAAGGAGCAGTGTAAGGCTATCACCATTCGTTGTGGGAAGCAGGTTGGTTCTGATGTAAATAAAAAGACTATTGAAAACAAACAGATAACAGTCACGAATGGTGAATACATAGTAGAGGAAGAAATTCAACCAGAGTTGGCTACAGAGGAAAATAGTACAGAGGTCAGAACACAGGATGAGAAGAAGTCTAATAAAACTCAGAATTGGAGGAAGGTCAAAGAGGGTGTACCCTTGAAACATGTGTCGTATCCACATGCACCTTCTAGACGAGAAGTTGAGCACCAATTTATCAGATTCACTAAAATCCTGAAAAATTTGCAGATTAACATACCTTTCACAGAGGCATTGTAGCAGATGCCTACATATGCACGTTTTTTGAAGGAATTGCTAAATAAGAAGAGAAAATTCCCAGAGGAAGAAAGAGTGGAATTGGAGGTACGGTGTAGTGCAATCATTCAGAAGGCAATTCCACAGAAATCTTGTGATCTTGGGAGTTTTACACTACCAATCACTGTAGGTAATCTGTATGTGGGGAATGCACTGTTGGATTTAGGTGTAAGCATTAACTTGATTCCTTTGTCCATGCTGAAAAGGATAGGAGAGGTAGAGGTCAGGCCTACACGTATGACGTTGCAATTGGCAGGTCGATCTATCAAACGACCATATGACATTGTTGAGGATCTGTTGGTTAAGGTGGATAAGTTCCTTTTTCCAATAGACTTTGTTGTAATGGATATTGAGGAGGATGTGGATGTTCCCTTGATTCTGGGGGGACCCTTCATGAAAACAACAAAAGTAATCATAGATGTGGATAAAAGGAAGTTGAAGGTATGTGTTACGGATGAGGAAGTAAGTTTCAATGTGTTTGAGCCTATGAAACATCCTAATGACAAAAAGGATTGTTTCAGGCTGGATGTGTTGGATGAAGAATACAGGCAAGTGCAAAAAGGCTTGGGCAATTCAGACACACTTCTGCAAGTTATCACCAAACCTGTAGAAGAGTTAGTTGAATTGGGAAATACAGAGGCTTTAGCATTAGCTACTGATTTAGACCAAGCTGAGGAATTTCTACAGAAGACAGGAAACAGAGAGAAACTGGTAACTAGTAATTCTGTTACAGAGGAGACACCAGAATTAAAGGTGTTACCACCACACCTTAAATACAGTTTCCTTGGTGGAGATATGAAGAAACCAATAATCTTAAGCAGTTTGTTAACTGCTGAAGAAGAGGGAAGGCTAATTGAGGTGCTAAAACTCAATCAAGGAGCTATTGGATGGCAATTGTCAGATCTGAAAGGAATTAGCCCAGCATATTGTATGCATCGAATTCATATGGAGGCTGATTTTAAACCAATTGTACAACCTCAGAGGAGGTTGAATCCAGCAATGAAAGAAATGGTAAAGAAGGAGGTGCAAAAGCTGCTGGAAGCTGGGATGATTTACCCCATTTCAGACAGTGCTTGGGTGAGTCCAGTGCAAATGGTTCCTAAGAAAAGTGGTGTGACTGTCATTCATAATGAGAATAATGAATTAATTCCTACTAGAACAGTCACAGGTTGGAGGATGTGCATTGACTATAGGAAGCTGAATCAAGCAACCAGGAAGGATCATTTTCCCATCCCTTTCATGGATCAGATGCTGGAAAGGTTGGCAGGGAAGGCTTATTATTGTTTTCTGGATGGCTATTCAGGTTACAATCAGATCACAGTAGATCCACAAGACCAAGAGAAGATAGCTTTTACATGCCCTTTTGGTATTTTTGCCTACCGAAAGATGCCATTTGGATTATGTAATGTACCAGCTACTTTTCAGAGGTGTATGTTAGCCATCTTTACAAATTTGATAGAGAATTGCATAGAAGTCTTTATGGATGATTTTTCGGTTTTTGGATCCACATTTGATGCATGTTTGGAGAATCTGAATTTGGTGTTGCGAAGGTGCATGGAAACCAATCTGGTGCTGAATTGGGAGAAGTGCCATTTTATGGTTACAGAAGGTATTGTGTTAGGCAACAAAATTTCTAAACGTGGGAAGAGGTGGATAAAGCAAAGGTTGAGATAATTGAGAAGCTGCCTCCACCTACCAATGTTAAAGGAATCAGAAGTTTTCTGGGCCATACAGGGTTTTATAGGCGATACATAAATGATTTCTCAAAGATTGCAAAGCCTTTGTGTAATCTGCTAAATAAAGAAACAACTTTCAATTCTGATCAGGAGTGTGTGAAAGCATTTGAATGCTTAAAGGGAAAGTTGACTATTGCACCAGTGATCACTGCACCTGATTGGAACATTGGTTTTGAGATGATGTGTGATGCTAGTGATTATGAAGTAGGAGCTGTTCTAGGGCAGAGGAAAGAAAAGTTGTTCTATGTTATACACTGCTAGCAAGGTTCTCAATGATGCTCGAAGTAATTACACTACAACTGAGAAGGAGTTGTTAGCAATTGTTTATGCTTTGGAGAAGTTTAGAGCTTATCTTATAGGCTCTAAAGTGATAATTTATAATGATCATGCTGCTACCAGGTATTTGCTGACCAAGCCAGATTCAAAGCCCAGGCTAATTCGCTGGATGTTGTTACTCCAGGAATTTGATCTGGAAATTAAAGATAAGAAAGGAAGCGAGAATTATGTAGCATATCATCTATCCAGACTGGCTAATGAAGAGGTTACTGATAGGGAATCTGAAGTTGTAGATGAATTCCCTGATGAGAAATTACTAGTAGTGCAAGAAAGGCCATGGTTTGCTGATATGGCCAATTTTAAAGCTGCTGGAATTATACCTGAGACTATAGACTGGCAGCAGAGGCGAAAGTTATTAAAGGATTCAAACCAGTACATCTGGGATGATCCTTATCTGTTCAAGATAGGTGCTGACAATTTGATGAGAAGATGTGTTACTAGTAGGGAAGCTCAGAATATACTGTGGCACTGTCACAATTCTCCTTATGGAGAACAGTTTAATGAGGAGCGAACTGCTGCTAAGGTATTACAGTCAGGATTTTTCTGGCCAACATTATTCAAAGATGCTCATATACATGTGCAGCATTGTGATAATTGCCAAAGAACAGGAATTATCTCAAAGAGACATGAGATGCCTCTAAGGAATATTCAGGAAATTGAAATATTTGACTGTTGTGGGATTGATTTCATAGGCCCCCTGCCTAGTTCGTTTTCAAATGAATACATTTTGTTGGTTGTGGAGTATGTCTCGCATTGGGTGGAAGCAATCCCAACTCAAAAAGCAGATGCAAAAACAGTGATCAAATTTTTGAAGAAAAACATATTCTGCAGGTTTGGTACTCTAAGAGTGGTGATCAGTGATGGAGGATCTCATTTCTGTAATGCAGAATTGAGGAAAGCGTTTGCACATTTTGGGGTGAAGCACAGGATAGCTACAGCCTATCATCCCCAAACTAACGGTTAAGTAGAGGTTTCTAATAGAGAAGTGAAGAGAATTCAGCAGAAAACAGTGTCAGCATCACACAGAGACTGGGTTATAAAGCTAGATGAGGCACTTTGGGCCTATAGGACAACTTATAAAACATCGACTGCAATGTCTCCATTTCAGTTAATCTATGGGAAGGCTTGTCACCTTCCTATGGGAATTGAACACTGAGCTTTCTGGGCATTGAAGTGGTTGAATTTTGATTCTAAGGCTTATGCTGAACAGAGGAAGATACAACTGCAGGAATTGGAAGAAATGAGGCTGAATGCATATCAGTCCTCAAGGTTATATAAGAAGCAGGTCAAGGCTTATCATGATAAAAAATTGTTGAAGAGGAGCTTTGAACCAGGGAAGCTTGTTCTTTTATTCAATTCCAGATTGAAGTTGTTCCCTGGAAAATTAAAATCAAGATGGGCAGGACCTTTTGTGGTCAAGCAGGTTAAGCCCTATCATGCAATTGAAATTGAGGATGCAAAAACTCAGAAGAGTTGGTTGGTTAATGGGCAGAGGCTGAAACATTACAAAGGGGGTGAAGTTGAGAAACTCATCTCAATGATCACATTGGAGGAGTAAAATTCAGGCGTCAAGCTATATGACATTAAACGAGCGCTAGTTGGAAGGCAATCTAGTGTTTGAGTTGTTAATTCTTAGTAATTTAGTTTCAGTTTTAAGTAGTTTATTTTTGAAAAATAATAATAATAATAATAATAAATATATATATATATATATATATATATATATATAAAAAAAAATAAAATAGTTTAGACTTTTTTTAAGAAAATTCTGGGACTGGGTAATGGACCTGTAGATTGAGCTAGGCCCAACGCTTGAGCTAAAAATCACTTAGCGCAGACTAGTGCAACATTATAGGACTGTGCCTTGTGATACAAGGTCACTTCAGTCAGTGACTTTTTAGTTGCGCTCTCATTCCTTCTTTCTTATTTTTGCTTTCAACTTTCTCTCTACTCCAAAAACTCAAACTTTTGGGAACTCAGGTAAGATCTGTACTTCTGTTAAAATTGTTTTCTCTTCTTAGCTACCACTATTGCATTGCCGTTAAGAATCTATGGTTTGTGGGAGTTATAAGAGGAGAAGGTAGTGGATTTGAGCAATTAGGGTTTGCGGTTAGAGTGATTTTGGGGCTTCTGAAGGGTTTCAGTTGCTGGTATTGTATAGAATAGTGAGTGGCTTGAGTTTCTTTGCGTACTAACCCTGGTTTGCGGGAAGAATGCCACGAGTAAAGCACATTGCTCCCGTCTGACCGCAAAAGAGACGAAGGGCTGATGGATCCTTCTTCAATGATGTCATTCCTTCTCAAACTCCTGAGGAAGATTAATCGATGAACTTCCACAAGCAGCGCACAGCCTTGCGATTTCTGAATGAAAACAAGTTCAGGAGGTATGAGGAACTTACTCAGTGGCGATTCCTGCCTGAGAGAAGGGTGGACTTGAAACCTGGAGACTGTGATGTGTTTTTTATGGGGGTGTTGAGGCTAAACTGGAAGAAATTAGCAGAACCGATGTGGAAGTTTGGTGAAGAAATTGTCAGGGAATTTTATGCGAATGCCTAGGCTGAAAGGCAAGACAAGAGCCACAGGAAAACCATGGTTCGGGGGAGGTGGATTTCTTACAGTCTACAAGCCATTGACGATTTTTTGGGAAACCCTTTTCCCAGACAAGAGGAACAATGCCACTATCAGCGACTGTGTAGCAGGAAGAAAGGATTCAGTAACCGAAAAGTCGTCGTGGCATTATGCATGCCTAGCAAAGGCTATCAGATTGCAGCCTCTGGAAAGGAGACACGCATCAGGAGGGGAGACATGCGGACGCTATCGCAAGTATGGCTAACATTTATGTTAGCCAATGTTGTTCCAATAGGCCATGTGCTGACATTAATGTTGCTAGGAGCAACTTACTGTTTTCAATGATCCAGGTACCATCAATGTAGCTCGGATAATTTCAGATGAAATACAGCGAACAGTGGATTGAGAGCGTGTTCGGGGGGCAGAAAGGCTAGGAACATTGGGATTCCCTGCATTAATTACTGGATTGTGCATAGAGAAGGGATCATTGTTGAACCAAGGGCGAAAATAAGAACTCCAATTGATAAAAAGATCATTGATCACCATTGCACTAATCCAGAAGAGTGTCCAGAGCAGAGGAATCAAGTTCCCAACCCACCAGCTTCATTGTCTGAACCTACCTTGGAAGTGGTTGAAAAAAGACTAATGCGACATATTTTGCACCTGGAAGATCAGTATAGTGCTCTCTGTAGATTTATAATGCAGCTATATCATGCAATGCGGGATAAGGCTTATATGGATGATGAAGAATTGTCCTCTTATCTGAATTGGCCAGGGGACCGGCCAAGCTCAGTGGGAGGGAGGACGATTGTCATGAGGCACAGAGTACTGCGGGAGTTAGGAGAAATGAGGAAGAAGAGAAAAAAAACTAAGGAGGTTGCAAAGGAAGCTGAAGCAACTGTTGAGGTTGCAAAAGTCAAGACTGAAAATGTTGCTGCAAATGTTGAAGAAACTATAGATGAAATGGTGGCTGAGAAAGTTGCTAAGGCTGCTGAAGAGAATTGCCAATGCAAATGCTGAAGAAATTGGTGAGGATGTTACTGTTGAAGTTCCTGTTAAAAAGAAAGATCATCCAGACCCTTTAAGAAGATTTTTTCGAATTAAAACAACAGTAATAAAAAAAAGGGGCTAAGCACAAAGGTTCAGCAGTACCATATGTGATATCCTCTGATGAGAGCTCAAGTTCAGAAGATGATGAAGGAAGTGCAGAATAGGGAAGAAATAGGAGTGACACAGAGGAAGAAACTCCAAGTTAAGAGTTCTGAAATTCGTTGGTTAAAGATGTTGTGCTGTTTTAATGTCATTTTGTTGCTGTTGATCAGAGACAAATGCGGTAGAGTAGTTATTTTAATTTTGGATGACTGTATATATTTTGCTCTGATACAATTTAACTATGGATGACTGTAATAGATGTAGGCACAGGGTGAACTGATGGGTAAAACATGCTATTTTTTGTGTTAAAAGTGCTTGTTATGCAGGGGTTGGTCTATTAACTGAAAATTCTGCATCATATAAGTAGCGTAGTCTTGTTTTTGAGCTTGAGCTAGCAGTCACAGTATATTAGGAAGACAATATGACATTGGGAGGATTAACATTAACATTGATTGACAGGATAGGAGGAAATGATGCTGAGGGAGGAATGATACACTGAGAGTATATTGTGAGTGCATACTTTCTTAACATTGATTGTTGCTTGATTTTGTTAGGATAAGATTGACTCTGTATTGATAAGGATGAAGAAGGCAAGTTGTTTGAATGAGAGTAAACTATAACTAGAGCCAAAAAGCTACCTGGTGAGATGGCAGGAATTCAATTGCAAGCCCATTTGTGCCTATCATATTATTAAAACCTTGAGCCATATGTCTATAAAAACCACCTTAAGTATGAATAGTTAGGAAATTGTGGTACAAATTAAAGAAGAGGGGATTTTGGAACTCAAAAGATTGTGGTTGTTCTGGGAAGGCTGAGATAGATTTATGTACTGATGTACATACTTGAAAAAAAAAATATCTCAGTGAATTTTCAGATTTTATACTTAGTATCTGAGAGGATAAAAGAAAATAAAAAGGGGTACACAGGAAATGTCACCAAGTTGCGTAAGCTACAGTAATAACCTGAGCAAAAGAAAAGTAAAAAGACATAGCAACCACAGATTGTTTCAAAAGAAAAGATAGTTAAGGAATTTTTGGTTGAGGTAGATCCCCAAATTGTTATTCAAGTTGTATCTATAATTTTTAAAGCTAATCGTGCATTTTGTGTTCCAAGAAAAACCAAAAGTTTTTTTTTTAGCCTGGCCACGTTATATCCTTTAGAAAGACCTTCTGACTTATTCAATATAGGGTTGATTTGTTTTGATAAATGATTAGCAACTTTTGATAGAGAGTAGTATGTTACTTAAGATTGAAACAATGGTGAGAAGTGTGTTGAGTGAGAGTGTCCTGTCAAGATTTGTATTATGTTATCTAATCATTGGATTGTTGAAATTCTGATATATGAAACTGCTAGTGATAGTTTGACCGTGAGAATCGCTTGAAAATTGCACGTAGGTTTCAAAATTCTGGAGAAATTGGTTTTCAACGTCTTGCTTGAGGACAAGCAAGAAACTAGGAGGGGAGAATTTTGATAGCGGTTAATTATAGGTTTGATTTAGGGAGATTTGGTTGATTTTGTTTTTAATTCTGTTTTAATTTGAGATTTTATTTGATTGATTTTGTTTTTATTTGAGATTTTGTTAGATATTTCGTATTTACTTAGTTTTATGTTGCAAAGAGCGGATTTTGTGGAAAATTAGGTTCAAACTAAAGGAAGAAAGAGAATAGGTGCAGAATTAAAGGAAAAGGGGCGTAAGTGACTTTTTACTGGAGCGAGGGAGATAGCCTGGGCTAAAATCCACTTAAAGCTGTTATGAAGCCTAATTTTAGGCATAGTAGTTAGAGTGCAAATCACGAGATAACGGCTCAAAGTAACCTAGTGCAAAGGGCGAACATTATAAAAGGAGGGTTAGGTCAATGAAAAGGGGCATCAATCACCTATCATCTCTCATTTGTGGGAACGCTCTCCTAGCCGTCATGATCAAGATTTTTCTTTTCCTTCTCTTTTGTATTTTCACGGCTACCATGTGTAGCTAATTTTCTTCTTCTTGGGATTGAATGTAATGTCTCCACTTCAAATGTACTCTTAATATTTATTTGATATTGTTTTATTCAATTTACCTTTGTTTAACGTTTTTATTAAATTGTCATACTTTAAATTTCTCTTTGTGACTAAAAAGCACTTTTTGGAAATAGAACCAAACGTTAATGCATTACATTTATAAGTTCAGGAATGAATTATAGAGTAATGACTGCATATAGCAACTAATCTTAATGCTGATTAAATTATTCTAATAACTAGAAATAGAAGTTAGGAAATTTAGTTTACGAAATTCAAGGCTAGAGAAATCAGGTTGATAAAGCTTTTATTTGCGCAGATTGATAATTAGAAAAGACAATATTGAATTCAGTTAAGAGTATGAGAATGGAGAATATTACTATTCAATCCCAAGGCTTTTATTATTATTGATTTTTTCTATTTATTATTGATTGCGTTATTATTGCTTTCTATATTCATTTTACCAAATCAAATCATTATTGCCAAATCTCTATTCATAATAAAATTGATATAGAATCAATCTACAATTTTAATTCCCGTTCCCTGAGGACACGATACTCTTCTTACTCATTATATTACTTGTGGACTCAGTATACTTACTGGAAATCCGTTAACAAACAACCAATGTAAAATGATCTTATTACATTAGTTTCCCCTAGATTAATATAATATGTTTTCATTTATTTACAAATTTATCACTTTATTTTGTTTACAACCGTTCTCCTTTAACCAACATTATATTCTATTATAAAATGTCATCTTTTAAGAGTGGACGCTCTCTACCTTATCAAGATTTCTTCTTCTTATGTCTTAAAAAACACTCTCACACTAACTTAGATAAGATTTTTAAAAATAATAAATGTGTAATTAATTAACAGTTTAATTTGAACTTACACACTAACTTAGATAAGATTTTAGAGGAACAATAAATTAATTAGTTGACAAGGTGTAATTTCAAGTTACTATATTTATAGTTTTTTCATGGATCTATAGTTGGGATAAGTTTTCATTATATGTTTTAAGTATCTTGTCACATGATTAGTATTCTAATCATAACATCAACAATTAATTGTAATTATGTTAGCAGATCAAAATATTAATCCTTACAAGGTCAAGATTATCTCGGTATTAGTGATACGCTTGGCTCTAAACTCGAGGAACAGTAGTGTGTGAAAAGTCTAGATCCGAAAAGTGTAGAGTCAATAATGTGAACATTTTGGTTTTCGATTGTTATAGCCTTATTGCTAAGAGGATATCATCCCGGTGAATGTATCTATTTTGTGTATTAGGTCAAGGTGACATGTTACTGCAACAAACTCTTAGGTTATATTTTTCTTATATGGTGGCAACTTCATAGTTATGTTGGGAAGATGATTTTGTGCTGGGGAAGCATCAACGTTTCAATTTTTAGTTGCTTAAGCTTTGACATCTAATGCTTGGAGATTCATTTTCGTCTTTCCTCTTTTCGCCTTTTATAAGAGTGGATTATTCATGTAGGCGATCTGTTACGGTTAGAATAAGTATTTGAGTAAAAGTCTACGGATTGCCCATATAATCCACAATCGATATGCGAGTGAAAAAATTGAATGCAGATTTGCATTACTCATGGAATAAACACATTTTATTTATGAAACTTATGATTATCGAGTAAAAGAAGATTATCCGACTAGAGTTAGAGTTCGATATACGATTGAGCCCGTCCATTTAAACCTTCATATTTGAATCTTCACTAGCAATCACTTATATTAAAAAAAGATACTGTGATATTATATACAATAAAATATAATGATTTGACACTAAAACAAATTAATATTTTATTATTATATAATATTTTATTGAATAAAATAAGTATTAAACGAATATAATTAATGAAAAGTCATATCAGAGTATAATTTTTCATTAAAGAAAACCATCCATATAACTTTGCTGACTTCAATTTTTAATAGAGTATACGGACTATACAAAACCCATGATATTTATATGAACTTACCTGCATTGTACAAATATAATTAAAAATAATTTTATTATACTTCAAACACAGGTGTTTCTTAAATTAAATTAAATTCTAATAAAATTTTAAATTCAAATACAAAGCACATTAAATATTAAATTACATAATAAAATATAAAACAATTAAAAATAAGGTATAATAACATTACATCCATTCATCAATAATGTTTGATTCCATTTTTGATGTTGTAGATTCTTCTAGTTTTTTTCCTCTACGAAGCTTTGTCTATTTCATTTATAATATATTATGTAAACAAAAAATTACTTTAATTCATTATAAAAATAAATAAATAATAAAATTATAATGCATTAATAACTTTAATTCAAACTTTTTAAACAATTGTTTGTTCATGTCACTTCAAATCCCGAATCAATTTTTAATATAGATAAAATTGCACATTTTTCAGAAGAAGACATTTACGATATTTTGAAAACATGACAACCTATTTTAAAAGTTGATTCAAATGTCTTTTAAGTGTTTAAAATGTTAAGTGCTAATAATGTAAGATATGGAACCTGACTTGATTCTCCTCCTAATATTGAAAATATAAAAATTTGCACTACAAGAAAAAAAAATCTATTTATAGACTAATTTTTAGTTACCAGATTGTTAATTGTGATTAAAATAGTTATCAAGTTAGATTTTGGTTGCTAAATAACTACAAAATAAAAGTAATGATTGAATTTAGTTACCAATTGAGTCAAAATAATTGGTATCTAACATTAGCTACCAAGGTTTTAATGACTTACAGTATTAGATTCTAAATTAGTCCCTAACTTAGTTAGATACCAATTTAGAATCTAATGGTATAAGTTACTAAAACCTTGGTAATGTTAGATACAAATTATCTTGATTTAATTGGTCACCAAATTCAATCATTACTTTTATTTTGTAGTTATTTAGCAATCGAAATCTAATTTGATGACTATTTTAGTTACAATTAGTAACCATTTCATTTGGCAGCTAAAAATTGATCTCCAAATAGTTCTTTTCTTGAAGTGTTGGATGATACGCTAAGTAAAGTTTTTACTCATCCAAATAGATATCCAATTGAGAGGAACCATAACGTGATTCATTATCCTTCACAAATTGGATGAACTCTTTTTTATAAAAAAAAAAAGTATAAAATAAATGCATAAATAAAAGATATAGCAAAGTAAATGAAATTATATAGTTGCAAAGTATAAACTTATATTAGCAAAAATACATTGTTGCGTTATTGAATTTTCCTTAGGTATGGTAGGGAAAGCTTCAAAATCTTGTTTCCCTCTTTTTTTTACTATTACAGTTGTTGGAATTGTGGTATATTTGACAAATCTTATGTGTTTAGAGAAGAATTTGAAGATTTGATTTGATCATGAAAACTCAGATGTATTTTTAGGATGTGTCATGTTGACTAGGATCTATTAAGTTTCTCTTGCAATCTTTAATATTTTAATTACATTTAGAAAGATTTTAAAAATGCATTTAGAGATTTTTTTGGTGATAGGATGTTTTTTTCTAAATTTATTAAAAGATGTTTTTAATTTGTTAAAAATGTTCTTATATGGGTTTGGAATGATTGTAAAAAGTATTTTAATAGATTAGATTATTTTTTTAATAAATTAGAATCACTTAGAACCATAAACAATTATAACTCTTCTATTTTAATGGTTAAAATAACGAGTTAATCGTTTAATTTCACAAGTAAAAATAACATAGTAAAATGCAAAATTAATCCATTAAAACTAACTGTTTAAAACCTATATAACTTTCTCATTTAAGAATCATTTTACATAATATCAAAACCTAAGTTTCATAAAAATAATTCTACTATTGAGAGAAAGTTATAATTGATTTGAAAATTGTTCCTAGAGCTTTCTTTGTGTGATTAAGAGATCAATACCATGTTCTAAGCAGAAACATAGTTCTTCACATGGTCAAATCTTTTTCTATTATGTTGAACATGTTCCAAATGATATTGTTTTAATTATTGTATTTCTTTTTGTGTTCTTTGGTTGTCTTTGGACAAAGTTTTCATATTCAGTGTAGTAACAGGGTGTTACTAAGTGAGAAAATCAATCTTGTAGGGTTCAAGAGTTAGTTTCTTAAGTACATTTACTTTCATTGTATTGATTGTGTGTTTGTAAAACTCTGATGTTAGTGTGATTTTGACTAGTGTGGTTGACCAACTAGATCACTACAACATTTATCATTTTAGACAACACTTTTGTTGGTCACAGACAAATAAATGTGGCCTAAAAGTAGAAAAGGCCACACTTGTATAAGTGTGGTTTATTTTCATTATAGGCCACATTTTTTGAGTTGTGGGCCTTTTAAGCCACAGTTTTCTCCTGTACCCTAATAAAAAAAATAGGTCACATTAAAAAAGTGTGCCCTAAAATTAAAAAAAAATATGGTCTATATAAATTATAATATAAACCACATGTTCGAAATGTAACCCTATTACTCACCCTGGTAAAATCAAAACTTTAAACGTAAAATTAGGCTTCCCAGTCTTGCAAAAATTAGACTTCCCTGCTCATACAAACAGAAGATTAAAGATATTGAAATTAAAAATAATTACCCTTCTTACTGCCAAACCCTCTGTCTACCCTACCTCACTCCCACAAATCCTTTGTCTACACTACCTCATCCCTTACCTCACTCTCAACATTTTCATCTTATCTCCCCCAATCTCTAGTCGACCATCCTCTCCTCGTCACCGCCATTATTTGTCATTTGGCTTCTTCTCCCTACGGTCTTTGTCGTTGTGCTCTCCGTTGTCTTTGGTGAGTCTCTCAATCTCGATCTTTCTCACTATTTTCGTCAGGTTCTCAATTTCTCTTCTTTCATTCACCTAATTTAGGGTTTCTATTTTTAATTTAGTTAGAATTTTTTTTTTATAATTTACAGTTTGTGTTTTTTTATCAAAAATTATGTTTCGAGGTTAGTTATTATGTTTGTTAGAAATTTGTTCATTATTAATATTGAATATTGACATAATATGATGACATTTACAATCTTTGATTTGACCATAGAAGCCTTTTGTGAAGCATAAATTAGCCTCTAAACCAGCATGGTTCAGAACTTGAAAATTATTAAAAGAAATGTTTGTCCTAAGACCATACTCTATTAATTTAATATCTTCATGAGTCAAGAAATTTATAGAGGTATATTTGTTCCAACTTAAAAGATGAATACGAATTTTCTCTATTAAAGTTATAACCACATATAAACAAGTGCAAAATGTTTATATAGATGAGTGCATAATGTTTAACATTTTGGAATCAAACAATAATTGCAAAGGAAAGATGATTGCAATATTCGTTTTCAAATAATTGACAAGAAGACTTAGATGTTCAACAAAATCATGGATCTATAGGATCTATTAAGAAATATTTTAAATTTTATATATTGATCGAAGTTGATCATTTTCATTTTTAAAATCCAATATATGCACTAACTGTATAGCCCAAATTCTTTTGTTTTAGAAAGATACTTAGCTCAATTTATTGATATTATTTTTTGTTGTTTTTAGTTGTAGTGAGGATGCCAGGAGCAATTGGGTATAACTGAATTTGTGGAGTACAAATTAGTCATTCCAAAGGTATTTACAAGCCCTGAATTTTATATAGTCTCGTTTATTCTTACATGCAAAATATTTGAGTTTAGTTGAATTTCATTCTATGTTAGTCCTTCATGTGCTCTGTATATGTTATCAATAAAGGTTAACATTGTAGTTCAGTTCCCAAACCTATATCCAATCAAAACAATATACTTATTTAATTGCTCTATGCATAATGAGTATCCCATTTGCATATTAAGTAATGTTTATGATGACTCACTTCTATCTTTAAGAGTCATTGCTAGCAATTCAAATATTTATTATACACCTGATCAACCTATGCATATAAGTGTATATATGTGCATATAAATGCATATATTAGACATCCCATAAATTAAATTAATATTTTTTTAGATTATAAATCTTTTAAGTTAATGTGATAAAGCTATAACTTTAAGTATCAAAATAATTGTCAACTTTTTAAATGTTGTATCATATTATCTGTAAATTTATTCAATTTCTATTTATTAATATATCTATTTATTTAATGTAATGTGTTTTCAATATAAAGAATTACAAAATGAAATACATGTTGAAGGAGTACATGCTGAAGACACTGGAATCAATATAGATGAAGGTAATATTACACTGTTAGCAAGTTTATTTTTTATTTCATTTATTTTTTTTAACTTAGCTAAGTTTAATGTCAAAATAGGCACAAGTAATAAAAGAACACGAGGACCAACAAGATGTTTACAAATAACTGCAAGAAATACTGAAGATCGTCTAAAAGTTATCTTGGACAAAGATGGAGAGCTTGTTTGTCCCAATGATAGAGTTGTGTCTGACTTGAGTTATTTCCTTGGGACCTTAGCAAGGAATTTAGATTTTTATCTTCTAATATACACAAACTTCAAGGCTTTGCTCAAAGATTACAAGGAACGAATATGGAGATATGATATGGTAATTAAATAAAATTCTTATCTTTGATTCAATTCTAAAATATTTATGACATGTGTTTATTTGTGGCTTTGTTTAGGATAAATTCATTATTTTTGAGAAAGGACAAAAAACAGTTTTTAGTCGTGTGAATGATGCCTGGAGACGATATAAGTACTATGTAAAGAGAACATATTGAGAAATATTCCATGTTGAAGAAACAATTGAAACATTGTTCAAAGTCTATTCTTGAGGATTATTTCAAGCAATTGATAGAGTATTGGACGAATAATACTATCAAGGTATGATCCTTCTAATTCATAATAATATTCTGGTTTATAGTAACATGATTCTCTAGTCAATATTAAAAATTATGATTCCAAGTTCAAGCACACAAAGGTCCTAGAATTGGTAGTTGAGCATGAAACAATCATTTTTTAGAAAATGGTTTGTTCAACATTAGTATGTATCCCACATTTTTTTATACCTATTTTTATGCAAGGTTTCCAAATAACAACTTGACACTTTTATTTCATTCTTTTTTTACTTTTAAGATTTAGAGGTGAAGAAAGTTCAACAACGCCTCATTCTACATTTTTGTTAACTAACTACATTTATATTGATGTATGTTCTCATCTACAGATATAGAGCATTAGTGAAAGGAACGCGATGAATAGGAATAAGCAAAAGTATATGCATCGTATGGGAACGATCAACTTTGCCAGAGTTTGAGCCGAATTGGTATGATATTATTAAGTTATGTCTCAATTTATAATATATCATTAATATATATTTTACTATTAATTTTCAATTTTTTATTAATAAACTGCTAACAAATCTGATGGATAAGAAGTTACTAGAGCTGAAATGTTTATTAAAACTTGACAAAGCCGTCTTGGTAAAAAGGGAAAAGCAATTGATGAAGAAACACTAGATGTAATTGTAAGTTTATTTGTACTTATGAAATATGTTTGAAAGCACCATACATTTTACTTGATCATAACTTTGATATTTTTTTATAGTCTAAGCTTCAAAGTTCCATTGAAAATTCAATTACATTTGGGAAAAAAAACATTTGAGTCATTGTTTGGGAAAGAAAAGTATGGCCGAGTTTTTTGTTATGGAAGGCCTATGACACCCACAACATTGAAGAAAAATTAAGAAATTGATGCTCTAAAAAGAGAACATCAAATTGAAAGAAATGATATGATCAAGAAGTTTGAAGGCAGTGATGAAATTCGTCCTTAAGCAAAATACTGATTTGGATGAAAATGATATAGAAGAAATGATGGCACAAGCATTAGACAATGAAAGTAGTGCAGTTGCTCCACATTCCTCAGCTGCAACTCATGTTCCTCATGATGATGATGATGATGATGATGATGATGTATACATTGGAACCATCTAAGATTATGAAATATTTTATACAAACTTTCATAAATTTGAAGATCATATACTAAGTTTTTTTTTTTTTTACCTTTTTGCAGGGTGATGTTCAAGTTAATTTGGAGAAGAAAACATAAAATGAAAAAATAAATAAAATACTTTTGTTATATACCTTATAATGTTTTATAATTTTCAAAGTGTGCTAGGCAATATTGGAATATAAATTTTAATATTTTTAGTTGTTACAATTATGTATTGAAATACATTATGTACATTTAATTGTATTTCTAAATGTTATGAGTATTATTAATGTTATCTTCAATGACAATTTACTAAAAGTAATGTAATTATCTTTTATAGTTTTATTGAAGTATTTTTATATTATAATAATAATATTAAAAATGAATTAGTGGCTTATTGTATTCATAATCTATTTAGAAATATTACAAATTTGGTATGAAAGATTAAACAAAAACGCAACAGCTAAAAAAGTGTGGCCTAAATGTTGACGGAAAAGACAACAATATGAGAAAAATGTGGCCTAAACATTGATGAAAAGGCAATAGGTGACAAAATGTGGCCTAAACACTGACAAAATGTGTGGCCTATTGTATTAGATTAAGGCTACACTTTTTGAAACAACTGTAGGCTTTGAGCTATGCCCACGACTGAATACACCACATTTTCAAAATCGTGGCCTAAAGTTAAGGCCACAGTTTTTTCACCTTAGGCCACATTTTTCACCTGTTGCCTAAAGTGAAAAATGTTGTAGTGGATATAGCTCTTGGATAGAGTGAACCATTATAAAATTGACTATGTATTTTCTCTCTTTCCCTCTCTTTTAACCAAGTTCATACAAATTTGAAGTCCGATAAAAGGAACTGGACATTAGCTTTGTGATTAAATAAAATAGATGCAGAAATTCAGACATATTTTGTGTTCTTGACCACTCTTCACTTGTAAGAGAAATTACATAGTTCACATCTTCAAATGCAAGATATTAAAAACACGTCAACATGCAAGTGCATTGTCAAGCATAACATATGTGGAGTTTCACCAGGTAGTAATATCCAAACTAAATCTAATCTTTGTATTAATATCACTCACTTTAACAATATAATTTAAAAGCATTCATTTTTCCCTTTCACCCTTTAATATACTTTATGCTTTCTCTATTTCCCAACCACATAATAAACCATTATTATTCAAACGTCTCTCTTTCAACATTTTTCCATTGTTCCATTTGTTGAAGCATTACCCAAAGTTAATTAAAATATTTTCATCTCAATCACCCAATCTTTCTAAAAATTCATATATTATCTTAGCCAATTTGGTCTCAAAGTGAGAGGAGGGAGATGATAAAAATTAAAAATTATATTATTAAGCTTTTAATTTTCATCAACCGAATGTGTTGATAATAAAATATAACCTTCATTAGTAAAAGAATTCTACAAAATAGATTTTAAAGATACTCTATTAGGGACTTTGGACAATACTTTTTAATGTTTTGTTTTGAATTTCATATATGTTGGTCACGTATACAACAAAAGCATGTGCATAAGGTACCTTAGCACTACAAGAAAAAGGTTATTTAGAGACCAATTTTTAGCTATCAAATTAAATGGTTATTAATTATGACCAAAATAGTTACCAAATTAGATTTTGGTTGCTAAATAACTACGAAATAGAAGTAATGATTGAATTTAGAGACCAATTAAGTCAAATAATTGGTATCTAACATTAGCTGCCAAGGTTTTAGTGACCTATACCATTAGATTTTAAATTAGTCTCTAACTTAATTAGATACCAATTTAGAATCTAATGACATAAGTCACTAAAACTTTGGTAGCTAATGTTATATACAAATTATTTGACTTAATTAGTCACTAAATTCAATCATTACTTCTATTTTATAGTTATTTAGCAACCAAAATTTAATTTGGTGACTATTTTGGTCACAATTAGCAACCATTTCATTTGGTAGCTAAATATTGGTCTCTAAATAGCTTTTTTCTTGTAGTGTAGCTTCTGGACATAAATATTTTACCAATTCTCTAAACCTTCTATACTTAAGAAAGGAGTCTTTACATCATACTTATCATATCATTCACAACTTTCTTATCAACTCTCCTAGTTTATAACCTACCAACTTGATTAACAACAAACTTACCAATCTCAGTGTTATCAATCCCTTTCGGAATCTTCTTAAAAATATCAATATAATATATTAAACTTGAAGTTCCAATCTTATTCCTACCTTCTGCTAAATCTTTTCAATAGGACTTGTGTAAATCTCTATTATTGGATGACTTATCAAAGTAATTTCTTACAAAATATGTCAACCTATTATACCAATTTTTTATTTTATTTTTAGGCTCAAGTTTAATATTAGTTGATGTTTCTTGAGTTCTTTGAGTATTCATTTCATCCACCATATCAACAATTTTATTCAAGTGATGATAAAAGAAATGCATATTTGATTATGAAACATTTATGTAAACTTTATGTTATTTTCTTAAATTAACATGCAATATTATATCCAAAAAAAATGTTTTTGAACTGAAGTTTGCCATGACAAATGACCAATGGGTTGATATGTTTACAAGGACACCAGTAGAATATTTCAATTTCATTAAAGAAAATCTAAATATGGTAGATTTTACAAATGGTATGAGTTTGTGCATGTGAGAATATGATTTTAGAGTCATCAGACACACTTATTATCTCATTACAGAAAGCATCAGACCTAAGAAAACCTCATTTGTGCACTGCTTCAGTGGAAAGGTATAACAAGTTAGCATCTGTTGGACTAAGAACATCTTTTCTTATGGTTCTTAAGGGGGAGAATGATAAGGTTTAAAAGCATTTCTTTAGGGAAAAAAATATAGAAGGAAAAAAGGAAGATTCCAAGCTAGAAAAGAGAAAAAAAAATATCAAGTTAATAGGGAGCTTAGATGAATAAGAGTGCAATATGAAAAGTTTAAAAACAGAAGGGCATTTCTCAATTTCGGGGGAGAAATGAAGAATGAGGTAAAATAGGAAGATATAAGAAAAGAAAATGGGAGAAAAATAGAAGATGTCAAGTTAAGGGCGAAGCCAAAATCAACAATGTCTTTTTAAGTGGAGCCAAGAAGGAGAAGAAGAAAGAAGAAGACAAAGATGATGCTTCTTTAGTCTTTATTTTCTTTTGCTCTATGCTCTAACATATGTAACGGACTAAATTATGAATTCTAAAATCTTCTATCAATTTTACTTCATTGTAATTTTACTCTTTTTTGAAAGAATATTGTATCTACTTATCTGAATAAAGTCCAACAAACTCACATTGACAGATCATGTGAGATGCAAAGTGCTTCACTTGGCAGAAGATATAACACTTGTGTTCTTCTATTTCATTTAATAGGAAAATCTCTTATTAGACAATATGCACATAATATATTAAGCTAACGTTGTATCTAGCCAACAAACTTTTATTATAAACTTATTTTATGTTGTAGAGAATGTTCTCATCTTCATGTCTATCAATAAGATCTCACAAATCATATGTCAATGTCAAAGATCTCTTGAAAGATGCACCAAAGTTGCTTCACACCAAAGAACATTTTGATACATTTCATGTCTTCTTTGGGAAGGCTATCTACCACGTATGATCCAATGCTTTAGTCTAATTTGGTTGAAAGCTCTCTGACTAAGCCCTAATAAGTCTAGCCAGCTATCAAGATGTTTAAAGTGAAGTTTTTCATGAGCAGGATAGAATTTTCAAATTTTCAACTCCATTTATAAAGAATTCTTCCATGTTGAAGAATAAAACGAAGTGATTAAGAGTTGTAAAACACTACCAAATTTGTTTTTCAAAGCTCTTAGTGCCACAAACTTCATAAGAATATTCTTTGTGTTCATATAGCACACTAGTAGATTGTGAACTTTGCATTTATCCAAAGACGGGTTTTCTCTACCCAGTAAGCAAAACTTTGTGATCTTTTAGATCACTCCCTTTCTTCACAAAATCCTTAGCCAAGAGTTGCTTTTTTTTCCGAAAACAATATCAAGTTTAGTTAAAGTAGTTAAGTTCCAAAAAATACTGTAAGTTATTTAACAAGGGATGGTTGTGTTCCAAACAATATTCAATTTTTAGCTAAAAGCAGTTATATACCAAAAAAATACTTGGATTTTTAGCTAATAGTGGTTGTGTGTTCAAATAGTACTCGAGTTATTTTAGCCAGGAGTGATTAATGTCCAAAGAATATTCATCTCGTATGTTTGCAACGTTAGTCTCCTTAGTAAAACTTGTTAAATTTGTTAAGAATTGAACGTAGTTTACTTTTGAAGATGAACCCATATACAAATTTACAACATAAATTGTCTTTGCTTAAAATTATTTTTAAATTACATGCTATAAAACTTTCACTAAGAAAAATAATGAGAGTTTGTAAAATGACAAGTTATTGTATACGTTTTTGAAAGATCCTATATTACATTAAAAACTTGTGCTTGTCGTCACTAAACCTGTGAAAAGTTCCAAAAGATTTTAATACATAATTCAACTCTTTCTTCTTGTGTATTTAATCTATTTTCAAATTTCCTAATATGATCAAACATAAGGACACTACAAGAAAAAAGCCATTTAAACACCGATTTTAGCTACCAAATAAAATGATTACTAATTATGATCAAAATAACCACCAAGTTAGGTTTTGGTTGCTAAATAACTATAAAATAAAAATTAATAATTGAATTTAGTGACCAATTAAGTCAAGATAATTGATATCTAATTGGTCACTAAATTCAATCATTACTTTCATTCTATAGTTTTTTAGGAACAAAAACATAATTTAGTGGTTATTTTGGTCACAATTAGCAACCATTTTATTTGATAGCTAAAATTAGTGTCTAAATAGTTTTTTTTTCTTGTAGTGTGAGAATTTCAATAATGAAGTTTGATACCCCATCAAGTTTATGCTATATTTTTTATTATTTGCTTGGTATGTGTTTTTATGAAAATGTTTGCAAAAATTTGATCGATGAAATCCTTTTTAAAAATATGCATGTTTAAACTTTATTATTTTATGTATCGTAAAATATAGAGTTATTGTTAGGGTAAAGTTCATTAGACCCCATTAAATTTTCATTAAGTGTTTTACTACAAAGTATAGAGCATGATTTTTAAGCATCACATTGTGACAACACAAGTGTTTTATTTGATTGATAGATGTAACACCATTATTTCTTCATCTTATTTTTGTAATTATTTTAGAAACTATAAAATCGAGTTTATCAAATCATTTTTTTATTCATTCAAATAATTGTCCCATTTTTGTTACCACAAAATCGATTTAGTATTTATTCCTAAAGTTTAATGAAAATCATATCTATTTTGTAGACTATAAGTATTATGCATATTCATTTATAGATTTTCAACAAATAATAAAAGAAATTTTTATAAGTTTCAGCCTCATAAAATACTTTGTTTATCTTAATGAAACAAAAGCACGTGTTATTATATTTTCATTTAGCCTAACAAACAAAATCATGTTATTATAAAAGAAATCTTTATAAGTTTCAGTCTCAAAATACTTTGTTTATCTTAATAAAACAAAAGCACGTGTTATTATATTTTTATTTAGCCTAACAAACAAAATAATATGTTATTTAAGCTTTGTTTAGCCTAACACATGAAATTATATATATATATATATATATATATATATATATATATATATATATATATATTTATTTATTTATTTGTGTGTGTGAGAAATTCCACTCATAAATTTATAACAAATTACTTAATTTAACATACATCAAAAAATAAACTAAGTTTTATCAGTTGTAGGTTATCTTCTAACAGGGTCAATACTTGTACTGCATGCAAAAATCAAAGTGAATTAATCTCATTGTTACAACTTGTGTTGTCATTCTCTTTCTCTGACAAAAAAGAAAAAACTAAAGGTGATTCTTTCCTTACCTCTAAAACTTTATCATATTTCTCAAAGTTTTACAGTATCATTACTCAACTAAAGTTGCAACTGAATAAAACAACTTCTCAAAAAAATAATAATATTGAAATTATGAATCATAACCAATTATGCCCAAAATAAATCAAGTTAATCACAAAATCCTTTATAGCAAACAACATAAACTTTTGTTATCAAATTTGTATGTTTTGGGTTCAAAGTGTGATCTTGATTTTCTTAGATTGTAATTAAGAAGAAATATACTCTTTTAGATAAGATTTATCTAATCAGGATTAATTGGACCTTAATTGAGATTATTGTCTAAACTTAGATTTTAAGTATATTTTCTCATTTTTTCTTATTTCTGACTAAATATAGATATTTTTTGCCTTGTGCCTTAATGATGACATTTTTAATTGAAGAATTAAAGTATTTTAAAGTGTGAAAAGTTATGTTGAGTGTACTTCTCTAAAGAGGAAAGACACACATTTTTTTATTATGTTGCTTTCTAAATAAATAAAAAATTAATCAAATCATCTACAAAGATAGTCCTCTACAATTCTTTCTTGATTTAAAGAAAATCTCCTTTAAATCTTCTATAATATCTTTCACAGCTAATTTGATTATGTTGGGTTTAACCAATAAAAATACAAATCACATATGAGACAATATTGGAAACAAATTATATGAAAGATAAGCAAGAACGAAAATCTAATACACAATTGAGAAGAAGATATCTTTGAAACATGTTGTAACAAAGAAGGGAACAGATTATATTGAGGATTGAAAAAAAAAATTGATTGAAGCACATTCTTTAGCAATTGAAGACTTAAAAGAAAATCAACTTTTCCCGAAATTTCAAAAGAAACTCAAAAGGCCCTTACTTCTAAGGAAGGTTCCTTGGTTGTGAGCCTATGAGAAGATTCGTCCCATTTAAAGACTTTGAAGAATAAGATATGCAAAATTCAATTCCATTCTCATGCAAACCCTAATTAGGGCCAAATGTACCTTACTTTTGCTTTTATTTTTTATACAAGAGAAAAATATTGTTCCTATACAAAATTTTTGCTACTAATTTTATATAAGACTATCCCTATAGATTTTTACAAGGCTACTACATAAAAGAAAAGGAAGTCTAAAAAGTTCACTTTCCAAAAAAAAGAAGAGTCTTTTGAAGTTATTCTTTCTCCTCCAATCTCCTAGTTAGAGATGTGGTGATCGGATGGTCATCTATCATATCCTCCCTCTTGATAAGGATATGTCCACATATTTGATTGATTCTTAGTGACATCTACTTTTATTTATTATATTCTTTTATATTTTCCTCTTGGAGGAAAGATTCATCTCCACTACATAACAAATAAAATTTGAAGAAGTTTCTTTATTACAAAAAAAATGTTTAAAGAAAATATTAAAGAAAGAATTTCCTTTATTTTTATAATTCTTTTTGGGAAGAAGGTGAAGAGCATATTTTTCTTCACTTGGTTTTAATTACTTATTCATACCATGTAATGAAAAAAAATCGATGTTTTTGAAAACTATCTTTTAATGAAGAAGATTTCAAAAGGATACATATCATCATAAGATTTTCTTTTCCAAGAATCACCCCAACACTACAAAAAAGCTAAAATCACCGACAGGTAAAATCCATTGGTAAATATGACAAATATTATTTTAATTATTCAAATTAAAGTTATTATTTTATTAATACCATTTTTACTTTCAGTATTTTGACTAATGGTTTTGGCATTTTTTTAATGTTATTTAATTGTTTTATTATAATTATTAACAATCTGCTATAGGAGAGACTCAAACCTAAGTCCTCTCAACAACATGAATATATAATCAATAGACCACAAAAGTTTTTCAGTCTTATTATGATTATTATTGTTCTTATTATGTAAATCTGATTATTATTATTATTATTAATATTTTTAATATTAGTATTATTATTATAATATTTATTATTATTTGTTATAATATTTATTATAATTATAATTATTATTATTGTTGTTATTGTTATTATTATTATTATTATTATTACTGACGAAATTGGTGGTAAATATAATGACGTATTTATCGATGGATAATTTAGTGGTTAATTTTTTTTCATTGGTAAATTTGTCGGCAAATTAACCCTCAAATTTTTTGTCACTAAAATTCATCGGTAATTACATTTTTACCAAAAGATTTGTATCAATCGAAAATTTTCCATCAATAATTTCTTTTTTTCTTGTAGTGTAGAGGTTTGTTTCAACTCTTTTTCTTTCCTACTTTTTTTTTTAATTTTTCATTCTTTTCTTCAATCTTTTATTTTTCAATTTTCACTTTCATTTTTATTTCATCCTCTCTCACTTGTTGAGGTGTGAGAGAAATTAACATTATTTTGCTTTCTTGGTGAGTGAAAGTTACTTTATTGGTGTAGCCATCAAGTATAATTTTATGATCATATTGGCATGGCCTATCAAGTATGATATACCAAATTTTCATAAGAACGATGCCGCTTAAAACACTTTCATAGTAATTGCCTGCGAAAATAGGTATACTTACTTGGTCTTTGACTACTATACCACCATGATCTTTAATCCATTCAAGTTTTTAGGATTTTGGATGGGGTTTAGTAGTTAAGGCTAACTTTTCCAACTATCTTGTACTAAAAAATTGCAACTACAACCACTATCCACAATAACAAAACAAACAGTTTCAAAAATTTTACATCTCATGTGGAAGAGGTTCCCATGTTGTAACTGTTTTAGTTTAATTCGATCGTTTCAGAAAAGCCTTCGCACCAATAGTAAGTCTCCTTCATAAGGAAGGACTTCCTCTTCAAAATATAAAACTTCTTCTTCACTAAGTGAAGAATGAGAGTTAAATTCATGTAATCAACTCAAAGAGAAAATAGAAGCATCAAAGAGTGTTACTAGTGTATGTATTGCTCTCTTTTCTTCCTTTTTTTTTCTTTATATGTTTCATCATCTTTCTTTTTTATGAAAGCATCTTCAGAGGCAGCGGAAGACTTAAAAGAAACTCAACTTTTCCCCAAGTTTCAAGAGAAACTCGAGAGGATGTCACTTCTAAGAAAGGTTCCTTGATGGTGAGCTTAGGAGAAGATTACTCCCATTTTAAGACTTTGTAAAAAATGATGATATGTATTTATATAAGGGAATCAAATAATATTTTGTAAGATCTAAAAGCCTTACGTTGGATGTGCAAAAGGATAGCAAAAGGTACATTCAGAATTTTTACCTTCAACATGTCACTTTCAAGGTTACGTGTTGGTGTAACTACTTGCACATGTTACTTTCAAGTGCATGCAAAGGTTGTAACCACTTTATACGTCTTTTCCATGAATTAAGAAACATCCAATGTGCTTATTCAGTTTTGCTCTGTCTTTCAAGGGCCATCCATATGCTAAATAAGATTAAGAAATTAATTTTTTGTTAATCATAGGATTAGTGAAACATTAGTCAATCGGTATAAAGTCTAATGTTTCTATAGAAAAAAGTCATGTATTCTATTCAATCTCTTTTCTAGAGCTTACTTATTAATTCATACTTAGTGCATACACTACAAGAAAAAAGCTATTTAGAGACTAATTTTTAGCTACCAAATGAAATGGTTGCTAATTGTGACCAAAATAGTCATCAAATCAAATTTTGGTTGCTAAATAACTACAACATAGAAGTAATGATTGAATTTAGTGACCAATTAGGTTAAGATAATTGATATCTAACATTAGCTACCAAGGTTTTAGTGACCTGTGCTATTAGATTTTAAATTGGTATCTAATTAAGTTAGAGACTAATTTAGAATCTAATGGTATTGGTCACTAAAACCTTATTAGCTAATGGTAGATACCAATTATCATGACTTAATTGGTCACTAAATTCAATTATTACTTCTATTTTATAGGTATTTAGCAAGCAAAATCTAATTTGGTAACTATTTTTGTCACAATTAGCAACTATTTCATTTGATAGCTAAAAATTGGTCTCTAAATTGCTTTTTTCTTGTAGTGATAAAAAGTAGCCTTTATGACTAACTTATGTTCTGAAATTTTAAACTTCATCTTCATGACATCATTTATTGTTGACACAATTTTGTATACACATTTATATCTTTATTTTATATTGAAAACACTTTCACTACCTTTTATTTTCAATTTTTAATCCATTTCCTTTTAATAGTAGTAAATTAGATTTAATGTACATAATTGCAATAGTTTTGCATTTTCAAATAATCTAACCTTTGCTTATTATTTTGGCTATAAATTGTTCTTTAGATATTGTTTTCCGTTGATTCTAGTTGCATTGGATTCTAAATTTATAAGTCTTCAAAAAGTACATATGATTTATTGGATTTATAGTCTTATGCTATTTTCTATCATTTTCAAAAATTAAGACAAATTTGCAAAATTTTTTATAAGAACTCATATAAATTTGAGTTCTCTTATATTACCTTCCTTGAAGTTTTGTAATTGAGCTTTATGATAAGATGAATTGTGTAAATCGTAATTTGTGAATTGACATTCGTCAATTGACCTATCGTTCTTTCTTAAAAACAATTCCAGCTCTTTTAGTTTTCTAATCTAGTGAAGTTCATTTTTTACATTTCATTTCTATTGTATTATAAGGAAAAGTGTCTCAAATCAATTTATATAAAAAAATATTAAAAATTGAATACAATATACATATCTTTTTAAAGAATCAACCTATGTCGATCTTTATACTGTAAAATTTTAGAAAAAAAACTCACATATTTTGGTTTTAAAACAATATTGAAAATTATCTATCTCATATAAACATTGATATAATAGGTTGTACTATACAGCAGGAGCATGCCTATGCCTTTTGAAAGCTTTTGGTGAGAAGATCTTAAATAGTAGACCTTGGGCTCTTTTAAGAAAAACTTTTATTTACACACACATACATTTGTATAGACTATACATCATAGGTTTTATGTAAATTTTTAATACTTATATAAACACACATACTTATGAAAACATGCTTATGTAGAGTTTATTATAAGCAAACAATCTAACTTATATAAACAATATGTAATATGGACATTGAGAATGATGGCTTGTTCTTATTAATAAGAAAACTAATTAGTATTTATCACTTAATCACAATTATAACAAGGCTTGTTTGATTTTGATTTTACAAATTCCTTTTTCTGTGTCAATGATATGCAGAAAAGGTTAGACTTATCAAAGAAGAAGATTAGAGCATAAAAGCATGAAAAAAAGGCACATACAAGTTGATGTGTTTATACAAGAAAAACGACTCCCCCTTTCTTTTATAGATAGTTCCCCTAATTTGGTTAACTTCTCTCCTATCTTGTACTTATCTCTCTTTTTATTGGTTTTAACACTATCAAATCTTTCAAAAATATTTTAGAAGGGTCAATTTTTTTATAAGTATAAAAAAATAAAAATTTAAAAATATATGAAATATAATAAAATTTTAGAAAAATATTTTTATTTATATATTAATGTGTGTGTGTATATATATATATATATATATATATATATATATATATATATATATATATGTATGTGTGTATATATATATATATATATATATATATATATATATATATATATATATATTAATTTATGTAAATCTAAAAGAATGCATGCTCAAGTTCTCTTAGAAACCACTAAACTCCACCTTATAAATATCAACACACACATGATGGCTAATCATTATTTGAGGATACCTCCACATGTATAGTTATTAAGAAGTTGACTTTTAAACCTAACTCAACCTTACAAAATTGGCTTGTAAGGTGAGGTTTGCACCTACTTATAAATTATTGAAAGGCGACCTCATCTGTAGTCAATGTGCGATCTCCAACACCCGCCTCATGCCGAGACTTCTCAACTCGAGCATAAAACTTATATGTAAGGGGTGGTCCGATAACAAGTGGCCTGATAGCAGGTGGCTCGATATGCCCAATATCCTTGCTAGGATAGGTTCTGATACCATAATATTAAAATAAAGAGAGGAACAAAAATGAACAACGGATATGAGAATGAAAATATTCTCTATTTTTTCTTATTTTGATCAAAAGTAGAGAACTGAATATATACAATTAATGTACCAAATTTGGATATAGCTAAATAAAGAAAGCAAAATAAAAATATTACAATCTGATAATGTCATAAAAGCAAATAAACAGAATTGATGGTAATTGATTTTGTCATAAAGATAAAATCACATGATTGATATTAGTTTCCTTCTAAAAGTCTTGTATGCATATCCTCTGAACCCCTACCCCACCTCCTGGAAGTTGGGGAGCAAATATTGATGAGACCTAGCTTGGAACAAATATTCTTGAATGACTGAGGACTTAAGGCTTTGATATAAATGTCTGCTACCTAAGGCTTTGGTATAAATGACTGCTAGTTGCTCTGTGGTGGAAATGGAAAGCAAATGGATGAGACCTTTTTTCAAATTTTCTCTAACAATGTGACAATCTATTTCTATTTCTATGCTCATAAAACACTGGGTTTGTTACAATGTATCTTGCTGAGTCATTGTCACAATATAAAAGATATGGTTGCTCAAAAGGAATTTTGAAATCTTGAAGAAAATAGACTAGCCATTGAATATCACATGTAATAGTGGTCATTGTCTTGTATTCAGCTTCACAAGAACTCTTTGATATTGTTCTTTGATTTCCAGGATATAAGGGAATTTCCAAGATACACACTAAAACCAGACACTGATTGTCTTGAGCCACTATGTGTGCCCCAATCACTATCACAAAAGGCTTTTAGATGGACATAAATGCTGGAAGATAAAAATAAGCCAAGACTTGGAGCTCCTTTAATATATCTGAGAATTCTAATTGTTGCATTATAGTGAGCAATTGTAGGCTTATCAAGAAACTGAGAAAGTTGTGGAACATAAAAGGTTATGTCAAGTCATGTATTAGTGAGATACATAAGTCTTCCAATCATCCTTCTATATGCATGAACATTTGTGAAAGGCACACTTCCAGTAGAAGACAATTTTACAAGATTATCCATAGGAGTGTTTTCAGGTTTGTACGCTAAAAGACATGCATCTTTTAATAATTCGAGTGCATATTTCCTTTGATTTATCCTTATCCCTTTCTTACTTCTTGCTACTTCAAGACCAAGAAAAAGTCTTAAATCTCCAAGATCTATGATCTTGAATGTTTTATTCAAAGCTTGTTTAATTCGATCAATCTCTTCCTTATCATTTCCTACCAAGATTATATCATCTACATACACCAATATTGTTGTAAAAGATATTTTAGAAGAATTAATAAATAGGGAATGATCATTCATAGATTGATTATATCCCGCAAAAATTTCTCTAGATTGAATATGCCACAAAACATATCCTTTTATTCATGTTTTAAAACTAATAAAAATACATTTTGATGTTGTTGGATCAAGCTTTTTTTTCTATTTGTTAAGTACTAGAATAGCATAAAAACCCAAACACCTTTAATTGATTAAAATCTACTACACTTTTGTAAAGCATCTCATGAGGAGAAAAATCATTTAAAACAGATGTGCGAAGCATGTTTATAATATGTGTAGCATGTATCACAAAATATGGCCAATTTTTGGTAAATGAGATTGCATCATGAGAGATCTTGCTACATTTAAAATATGACCATGTTTCCTTTCAACTGTGCTACTTTGTTGCAGATTATTAACACCAGACGTTTGATGTACTATTCCTTTGTTGGCAAAGAAATTAGTTATAAAAAATTTAGTCTCATTATCACTTCTTATTATTTTTATTGATATCTCAAATTGTGTTTGAACAAAAGTTACAAAATTTTCCAAAATCTTGACAACTTCAGATTTTTGTTTTAAAAGAAAAATTCATGTGCACCTCGAATAATCATTAACTATGGCCAAGAAATATTTATGGCCATGAATTGATGGTATTGAGTATGGTCTCCATAGATCAACATGAATCAAATCAAATCGTTTTTTAGATTTAGATGTACTAAGAGGAAAGGGAAGTCTTTTTTGCTTTGCAAAATGACAAACATCACAAACAAAAGATTTTTTATATTTAACAAAAGGAAATTTATTTTTTATAACATCAATAGATTTGTTAGAAACATGCCCTAACAGAAAATGCCAAAGGTTTTCAAGATCATTAGCAGTAAAATTGACAATATTGGTGATATTGGAGATTTGACAAGTTTGATTTGAAGGTTTTGATAAGAAGGGACCCTGAGTATATAAAGTCTATCTTGCATCTAAGTTGAACCAATCATTTTTGAAGTGTTCTTATCTTGAATGTGACAACCACTAGAGTCAATTGTAATTACACATGATAAATTATCAATCAGTTTTTCTACTAAAAGAAGATTAAAAGTGAAATTAGGAATATATAGGATATTATCTATGACATGATTTTGATTGACAAAATCACTTCCAGAATAATTAGCAATGACTTGATTTCCATTTGGTAATTTGACACTGATAGGATTAATTTTATGATATGAAGTGAAATAAGTCAAGGATGAACAAATGTGGTCAGTAGCACCACTATCAATAACCCAAGAACTAAAAGAAAAAAGAAATTTGTTACCGATATGTGTTGTCATGTTGGAAGGAATAACAAAGATTTGATTAGAAGCATTGTCACTAAATTTAGACTATTGTAGAAGGGCTAACAATGTTTGGTATTGCTCAAGAGTAAAACCAATTTGCTAAGAATGTACTTCCAACCTTGAACCTTCATGATTCTGCTTGTTATTATTACAATCTACTTCTTTTTATTTTTAAACTTGAACTGAGGTGGAAAACCATGTTTTCTATAGCATGTATCAATCATATGTCCTGTCTTTCCACAGTGACTGTAGACTTTAGAAGCATATCGTCTTTCATAACTACTTCTGCTAGTATCAATCATTTCTTTGGACTGATCACCAAAAAATTGTTTCTTTTGTTGTGTACCAAGAGAACAAATCATACTCAAGGATGACAAGGGGTCTTGTGAGATATCAACCTTACAAAATTGGCTTGTAAAATGAGATTTGCACCCACTTATAAACTATTGAAAGGCGGCCTCATCTCTAGTCGATGTACGATCTCCAACAATAGTGGTGGAGATGGAGAACATGAAGGTGCAATCTGAAATTATTTTTCTGCATTCGATTCTACTATCGTCCACCATTTCATAGTGTTGATTCCGCCTCTTTCAAAATTAACAATATAATCTTAAATCTAATTATTTAACAAAAATATCTAATACAATTAAATAATTTTAAAAAATATTAAATTTGATGTTACTAAATAAAATATTAAATTTGAGTTTCATAAATTAAAAAAAATAAAATTTAAAAACTTATTTAAAGTAGTAAACTATGTACAACCAATAAAAATAATTTTTTAATTATTAATTAATATATAATAAATTTATTAATTATTATAGTAATTTATAATAAAAGAATAGTGGCAAACTTTGCGTATTTTTCCATCTTATATTTTATATTTCATTTCATTTTAATGATTGTAATTTTTTTTCTTTGTCTTCTATGTTACGTATGAGTAAGATTGAAAATATGGGCCAATGTGCATCACTCAATCTATATGGATAATAGTTTGAAAACTTAAAATTATATTTTTATAATAAAATTTATTATTAATATCCATAATTGTAATGTATATATATTATTTCTATAATTTTATTAGATAAGGAAGTCGCCTTGTTAGATTTAATACGCTTTTTTTTAGTTTAAAGTGTGACTTATTCAAATTAAAAGGACTTTTTAAAAAGTTTAAACCTTGGCTTGTAAATAAAGAAACCAGGTTAAGGCTTCGGAAAACCAAACCATAAGTCCTGACAGATGATGATGTGTTTTCACTCCTAATGGAAAACAAATGTCAAATGTCGTGCAACAAAATAGAAACACACTCTCATGTGAAAAAAGAAGACTAAACTAAAGCAAGAGATAAAATGAATAATAAATAAGAATTTATTAACTACTCCAATTTTATTTATACATTGAGTTGATAATGTTACACATTAAGCAGGAGTGAAAGCTAATCTATCGACAGTATAGACAGGTACATACACCTTCGTCTTGGTCACAATATCCAATTGCGTCCGTTGATCTATAATGCAATTTGCAGTCAACGTCACAATCATCATCATTTTTGCCATCATTTTTTTCACAAAGATCACTAAGTAACATATATTGCTCGCAATATAATTTTCCAGATACTCTTGTCCTTTGTACTTGATTTCCTATATATAATTAATCTTCTAAAATTCATTTATATTGCACACAAAATACTAGAATGGACTGAAATTGAAGAATTTGTGACCAATAGTGCTTACCAGTAGCAGAAGCAGTGAAGAGAACGAGCACGAGAAGAGAAAAACTAAAAGGGTTTTTCATTTTTCTAGATTTGATTTAGGAAACCGTGTCTAGTTTTTTTGTACAGTGATAGATGGGTCCTCATGCATTTATATAATAAAAGCTGGACTTTTTCTCTGTTCAAAATTGTTTTTGTGATAATTTCTCTAAAAGGAAAGAATAGATATGAACATTTAAATGCTAATTAAAAAGTAGCAAATAAAAATATGATGTTACAATCCTATAAATTAATAGTATTTGATGTGTTTAATTCTAAAATATTACATTTGAATCACTTTTCTCTCTTACACACAATTTTTATCTTATTAAGTGATTCTTTAGACTAAAATATAGATAAAATCAAATAGTATTTATGTTATGAAAGTTAGGAAATATTATTTAATTCTATTATGTATATGTTATTAAAATTCTAAAGTAATCTTCATTAATTTGATACCGAGAATCAAAAAGGTTCTTTGAAAATTTAATCTCAAGGTAATAAAAGAATTATTTTTTTTTAGAACTGTGTATAGTTAAGTTCGGGAGAAATAACATAAAAGGTTAACTATTTGGGGGATATTATTACTTCTCTTATTACTACAAATTATATTTCCTAAACATTATTGTTTTAGAGACTTTCTACGTCATTTTTAAGAAGATTTTTATCTAAAAAGGATAATATGAAAATATAATTAAACCATCTAATTAGATTAACGTTTAACATATCTTATTTTTAAGATTTTTAATAGTGTAAACAATTGTCACCTTTCATCTTAATTAGGACAAATAATGTAATATAGAGTATATATCACGGATACATACTAATGTAAGCAACTAAATTGTGTATTTGGATATTATGTTTTCATATAGACTTACATTTAGGATGCTATATTTGATAAGTGTCATAACTTGTGAAGCAACAAGTTGTGAAGTAGCATGATTTGTTATTGCAGAGTTGTATTTATCATGAATAAGTTAATATATTGCTTCTATTTGTCTATTGTCAAAATATATCTATCATCATTTTGGTGCCAAGCGTTAGTATTTAAAAAGAAAAGGCGAGTTTTAAAAAATTAAATAGAGTTAAAATATTTTGTTGATGATCCTTACAAATTATTTAGTTACATGCTTAAAGGGAGGTGTTTAAAGATTTTTATAGAAGTGTTTAGAAAATTAATTTCTTTTAAAGCCGACTATGAGAAGCACTTTGTGAGTAATAGAAAGAGACTGTAAATGCTTTGGTTAATATACTGTTTTACCTTTAACCTTAGTTACGTTTAGTTCTCTAATAAAAATTGCAAAAGGCTTCACTAAACAATGTGTAAAGAACATTAAAACTTAAAAATGGAGGGTTGAATTGTGTTTTAAATTTTTTGAGTTTTCCACCACTATTGTTTGAAATGTACAGTCAAATGATAGGTTTATATATGTTAGACAAATTGACAAAGATTTTTAAAACTGAATTTGAAAATTTTGGCTTCGTAACTTAGTGAAAGAAGAGATAACATTCCATTTAAGAATATAAGGAGGGAAGAAATTATTCAAGATGACTTTATACTAGTTCGTTTGATAGTTCATACTATGTCAAATTTTTAATCAATCAATTGATTACGCTAAGCAAACTAGTGTTGCAAGACACAAACAAGTAATCTTTTGACTTGTAGTCACTCCTTGTTAACCCGTTCGAATATTTTTTTTTTTTAAATATAGCATTCTTAGCTAACCCTTCAAGTATTCTTTAACACTTAGTTACTTCTACTAAACACTCAATATTGTTTATGAACAAGACACTACTGGATAAGATAGAGATGTTTAAAAGTGTGATCAAAGTATTATAGAGTTGCTCACTAGAGAGGTGTTATGTCTTTAGATGTTTCAGCTTGTAGCCACTCCTCTTCTAAAGCTTTGAGGGCCCTAACTTCCTTTTGTTAGACAGGGGTAACCTTTACCTTTGCTTTGAGACCTCAATCTAATGAGGATGATGTTTCCATTTGGCTTGTATCTTGGAGATGCACCTCCTGAACTATCAAGATTCCAAGCAACTCATTCTTTATGAGTTTCTTTAGGTCACATTTCTTTATTATGGTCGTTGTCCTGGTCTCCCAAATCATATGTATGTTGTCCAACAACTTTAGATTTATTTTAGCCTTGGACAAGCTCTATTGAGAGCTTGTAGCCTATTCAAAAGAACCTACATTCTTCCAAACATGTCATCCACGCTAACACCATCCTTCATGGTGAAAGACTCATACTGATGGGTAATGAGAGCCTCAAAATGCTCTCATGATGGTAAGGAAAGTCTATTCATAGATTTAAGAACAAATACATACAAAGAAGAATGCAAAGCTTCCAAGAAGGTGAGTCTTGGATGATGTTTAGGTCTTTATAGGTGGCTAATGGCTAAGTTGTGTTGCGAAATGATGGTGGAGGGTTCTTGTCTAGGTTGGCTGAAAATTAAAGATGATTTTAAGGGAGAAAATTAAAGTTAGATCTTGATAGCTTTAGGATGTAGAAAGTTTAGAAAGGTCGAAGCTTAACAAGATTAAAAAGTATAGTGCAAATGGAAAATAAAAATAGAAGAAGGGTAAAGAATGGTGGTGAGTTCCTTACCAAATGTACACATCCACTAAGGGACAACTATACTACTCTCACAATAGAACTTCACTCACAAGCTTTCAAGCCAAAATGTATGTATTTCTCAAAGGTGTTTACATGAAGGAGTGGTGCTATTTTATAGCACAAGGAGTCATACCACTTAAGCCCTAAAGAAGAACATGGGACTTCTCCTAACACATGGTCTCCTTAGGGCTTCCTTATTCTACCCTAGATTAGACTTATTTTACAAAATAAACATGAAAAACTGTGAAGAAAGTTGTCAAACAAAGTTCTCTAACCTTGCTTTTTTTCATATTCTTCTGTCATGTGCGAAGCATTTCTCTATGTTTATTAAAAAAATTTTGTATTCTTTAATTTGTCTTCTTGAATGTCTTCTCCAATTTCTTTTTTGGTTGAGGAGTTCATTTTCTGGTTCTCATAAATGGGTGAGGGTGGTAGCTTTGTGAAGTTGCATGTTGTTAGTAAATTTCACAATGATGGCAAATACACCAGTCACAATGTGACAAGTAATAAATTATCGTTTTTTTCCAAAGCGATTTATGTTATATAAAACAATAATTATAATTATAATAAATTTAGATTCAAGAACAATTTCATAATTTGGATTTTGTAAAAATTAAAAAAAAAATTAAAAAAATATTTTATAGTTTTATCAACAATTGAATGTAGAAAAAGGATTATTAATAACATGATGAGCTAGCCATTTTAGATCTCACCAATCTTCACTCTCATGTATAAAAATGTTTACTTTCTTTCCTATCAATAATCAATGTCAACCCACAATAATACTCAATCCCAATTCCTTAACAGATGAGCCTAAGATTATCTATTAACTGTTAATTCCTTGATCAATTATATAAATGAATCTTGCATTCACACAACAAATTAATCATGCTTTATTTCTACACATGAGTTTTCTTTTAGTAAATTAATTTAGATCTAGATTGCAAGTAATATTTCCTAATACCCCAAGAATAAATAATCAAGTTATGAATCAATACAACAAACACTATGTATAGAATTAAAATACTGATATATTGAAGGGGAAAACATAATTATTAAATAAAAAACTATTACATGAGAGTTTAGAAAGGTTTAATCAAACCCCAAAAATAACAAATTTAGCTTCTCATAGACATGAGAATATTAAACCTTACAAAAGAAAAGTGGAATACGAATAATCCACAAAATCATAAGAATTCCTTCCAAGAGTGATTTTCAATCTCCAGTAACCAAAGATGCTTAACCCAAGTGCAAGCACTATTGAATAAAATTTCAAATTTGATATCCATGCCCAACTCAGGTTACCTGAGTCGGGCGCCACTAGATTTTATTGTCGATCCAAGCTCTGAAGCCCAAACTATAGTGGATTCATTTCTTAGACCTTAGTCTCGGGTTTTCTTGCATTGGGCTCAGGTTTGTTGAGTCGAACTTGGCCTATTTTGCCAAAATTTACTCCTTTCTCTCACTCCTTTAAGGCTTCAATCCTTCTTCTTCTAATTCAATGCTTTTCTACTCAAATCCAATCAAAATACCATGCATTACTAATCAAATCCTTTTTCTGACTCTCATAATCAATTATTAAGAAAAACCAAATAAAATTGAGAATTAAGCACTAAGTGTGGAGAGAGTTGATTTTTTGTCATAAAAATAGGTCAACAATATTGTGTAAATCAAATCTATCACATGTCTTTATTACCCTCATAGTTAATGACTAGGGACTCCCAAACCTCTTTTTGCAATCTTCAACCTCCAAACCTTTTCATATTCAAATTTTGATAAGGCACAAATAAAAGTGTACCTTGTTTTGTTGTTCAACTGCATCTGGTTGAACTTTTCTTCCTCCCAATCCTTCTTGGATAATGATTTGTCACAACTAATAATGTTTGGAGAGGATGACTCCTTCTATGATGAGTTGAATTTCCATGCTTGGCATGTTTGATCTTTTCCTTTCACTACGATGAGGTGTTCAACCCTTTAGAAGTTTAACTTTGATACCAACTATTAAAAATAGGAAAAACAATAAAAGTTAGAGTTGAATTGTATTTTTAAAACTTTTGGCAGTTTTTCACAAAATATTTTCTAAATGAAAACAAACAAACAATATGTTTCGTTAGTCAGATAAACTGACAAAGATTACCAAAAATTTAGTTTGAAAATCTTCTCATTCATTGAGTTAGTGCAACAAATATAATAGACAATATACCAAGATAAAAGAAGGGAAGAAATTACTCAAAATGTTTTTATACCGGTTCATCTAATAGCACAAACTACTTCTAATTCTCAAACAAATATGTGAGTTCGACTAGCAAACTAACACTGCAAGATATAAAAGCATTCTTTCGTCTTGTAGCCGCTCCTGGCTAACCCATACGAGAATTTTTTAATAACAAGTCATTCTTGGCTAACATGAGTATTACTTAAACAACAAGTCACTTCTAGCTTAACATGAATATTCTTTAAACAACAAGTCACTCTAAGCTTAAGACATTAAAATTGTCTAAGCTACAACCACAAAGATCATAAGGGTTACTTACTAAATATGGGTTGAATCTTTCAACATTTTAAAGGATGACCACTGACTAATAATTTGCTAAATAAACATAGTAGTGATCTCACAATGTTATTTGGGGCTCAGAGTGATTTTGACAGCAACTAGGCATTAATGAAATTTGAACTCTTTTGATTCCCTTCTCGAAAGATGGCTTTATATAGGCATGAAAGAAAAAAGTCATTGCAATTTTTTTCAGGGCGCCAACTTAATTTCAAACTCACTTGAAGTTTGACGTAGAAGTATACAATCCATTTTGATAGTTGCTTGGACTTGTAGACAATCACTATATAGAGTATACAATCCATTCTAGTGTTGACAAAGTGAGCACCAAGGAGTTGGTGAAGCAAAATAGCTTTAGCTCGAGTTCCAAGAGATCATTCTTGTATCAAAAGCTTTAAAGTAATTCCTCTTAGTCAGACGTAAGGAACAAACATTTCTTACAACATAGAATAAACATATACATATTCATTAAGTACCATGTTATCTTAAAACTTACTAGACATAAAAGTATGACTACACATCCCTATATTGTCTAATAGAGAAAGACTAGTGTCTTTGATTATCTGTTGTTTGAACAAATTTTGGGTCTCCTACACTTGGTAAACGTCATATTCTTTGCCAAATCTCTTCACCACTCATCTATTCTGAACCATTTGATGTCATAACCCTTTCTTTTGTAAATTCAACCTTGTTCCTTTGGTATAGATGATTTTGACGTAAGAGTTGTCAATGATAATCACACCATGATTGCTTTCAACTATATGTCAGGGCAAACTCCTTAGTATGCTCCAACCACTTCAAACCCAATATGTTGGAAAGTCGTTAATTGTCCATATCAAAGCTACCCTCATCATAAAAAATTTTCTTTTTCGAAACATTATAGGTTATATTGCATTTTGCCACCACATTTTTCAATTCATCTATGAGAGGATATAAATAAACATGAATTTTTTTCTTTGGGTTTTATGGGTCACGAATTATAATGGTTAAGAACATAATTTTTTTTCTCATGCACATCTATGGTGGCAAATTATATGAACTAAGAATTGTTAAAATGTGCAGATCTAGAAACAGGGGTTGAATAGAGCCCATGATGGAAAGCTAACCTCGTACAGGATCATTTCTAATAATTTTCATTTAATGATTAAAAAAAATAGAAAATACGAAAGGGATCAAAGATCAAAGATAAAGAAACTCCAATCTATTTTATCGATTAGATCCATATACTATTGTTGTGCATTTATGTGTGTGTCTCTATTTGAAAGATTGGAGTGGTAGATTGTGGAATTGGGGTTTGTGTCAGCTTTTTCTACTTTTGAGTGCATTAATATCTAGTAAAAATAAAAAAATTAGAATTGCTTGTACTATTATTCAATCATTTCTCTCTTATCAATGCTTCATTACAAGTTACATGTCCCTTTATCAAATTATCATGTTATTTTTACTATTAAAATTTGTTAATTTAAAAGTTTAAAACCTAACAAAATAATAGTCTTTCAGTTTATTAACATAACAAATTAACAAGTTTTTCATATGGCCATACAGGTATATTTTATAAAGTTTCTACAGTTCAAGGATTTTACCCTAATCTTCGATTATAAGATTGATGAATTGTTCTCCAAATTATTTTATTATTCATTTATTTCTTAATTAATCTCAAAATAGTTTTTGTAGATTTAACAAAGAACATTAAAAATTTAGAATTTATAAATTAAATTTATACACGCTTACCAAATGAAGAGTTTGAGACTTCAAGAAAATATATTACGATCAAGTTCATTTTCTTGACAATCAACTTTTGTTTTTTTTTTAACATAGTGTCACTTTATATTTAGTGTTATACATATTATAATTTTTAATTTTATATAAAAATATACAAATATGTCAACTAGAAAAGGTGAATGAAAATATGAACATGGTTATTCAAAATGTGAAAAAAAAAAAGAGTTGAGGTTTTAATTGGATCACAAAAAGGAGCTATGGATAAATTTATAAAAAGAAATGAATTAGAAAATATAGGTGAGTGCTCTTTTGATGAAAAAGATAACAATATAAATATAGATTAAAACAACAATAAAGAAGTAGTCAACAAAGATAATAATTTGATTCTCAAACTCATGACAACGATGAGGAAATTACAAGATTAAATGATTCTACTATTATAATTATATGCGATCCAAGCCAATGGGAGAATATTGATACTAAATTGAGAGACTTATTAGTAGAAAAAAACCGTAAAAAAATAGAGTAATTGATATTAAAGTAATTGATATAGAGTAAATTAGCTAATGAAAATGGAGAAATCTTAGTGTAAAGTTAAAGAGTCATGAAATAACTTAACAACATATTATTAACATGAAAAAATAAATTGATTTAGAAATGAGATTAGAAAATGATAAACTAATTTACATTTTTAATTATATAAAAGTAATAAATTCTTTTCTAAATGTATAATGTAACATTTAAAATAATGTTAACAAATATTATTTGAACTAAAAGAAGTTTTTTCAAAACTTTTAAATTAATAAAATCTTATTTAATTTCAACATTGGCTCAATAAAAATTAAATGGAATAAATCTATTAAATAAAATTAATTATAATAATTTAGTAAGTAATTTTGTAACATAAAGTTAAAAAATAAATTTTAAATAAAAATATCATAATTTTAATAAATTATTTTATTAATTTAGAAAAACCTCACTTTTAATTTGCTTTAGGCTCTCTAAGCCTCAGCCTCTCTTTTTACATATATTTAAGGTGGTAGTAAATTATAAAACTTTGATTTTATGATGTGTTTAAATTAACTTATAAGTTAGTTAAAAATTTATTATGAACTTGTTTCACCTTATAGAGAATTAAAAAGTTGTTATCTTATTAACTATTTTATTAAATTAAAGGTATTTGTTAAAATTAATTAATGCATATAAATAAGATTAAAAGACATATTTAGTTCTTTGAGGTAAGATGAGATTTCAAATAAAGTATTAAAAATAAAATTAGAAATACAAAAGGGCTAATAGCTTCTAAGTTTATCATTAACAGGGTTACTTGTAGTTTATAAAACTTAAACAATATAATTTAACAAATTTTATTATTTGATGAAATGGTGTGGCATTGATTATATAAACATCTTTGTTTTCTACAAGTGATGTTGCTTAAGGAAAAAAAAAAATGTTTTGAATGAGATAAATGAATGAATATCATATTTTGAAGCATTAACGAATTAATGGTAAAATTAAAAATTTAGTTAAATACTCGAGTGAATTTTTGTGTAAATTGCCCAAACGAATGCGACATTGTAAGATACGAAATTAAATAAACAATTTATTTAAACAATCACGCAATAGAAATACTATAAGCGGACACACTTTTCATAAGCTACTTCAAGTAGTTTATCAAAATTCATTTAAAATTTAATTACTTAGTTAAATTATTTACGTATGATTTATATTTGTGATAGTGATCTTAATTATTATGATTAAATATAGTAACTTTTATAGATTAAAAGTATCAGTAATTTATAAGAAAGAAAAAGGAAAATATAATGATATTACATTATATCTTATTTGACAATTATTTTTAGATAATAGATTATACTGAGATGAATAAATAAATACTTTTAGATGCATTTTCATACTTTTTAGACGAATAAAATTTTTAATTCTTATATAAAAACCAAGTAGAATACAGAAAGATAGATTTCAATATTTGTTTACAATCACACTATTACTTTTAAAATATGATTTTGTTATGATTTAATTTTTATTTTACATTTATTGGACAGCAGATTTTGTGTTTGGGTGTATATAAACTTTTGGGCTTTCAGTTGAGGGCTTTTACTTCCTGCACCGTATTATTACAAACTACAAACTATTACTAGTTGAAACCATCGTTGTCGTTGTTGCACTGTTGCCTCTGCAGAAAAAAGAACCAGAGAGGAAGAACATTGTAGAAGAAGAAGAGAGAAAACGCATTGTGAAAAGATAAAAGAATCTGTTCTGGAAGTTCTTTCTAAAATATGTGGTCTAAAAATCTTATTTTGAAAAACTTATTATAAAAGATACATTCTAAAAAGTATTATATAGTGAAAATCTTATTCTGAAAATTATATATCAAAATTTTATTTGAATGTTTCGGAAATTATGTTACGAAAATCTCATCCTAAAAATCTATTTATGAAAATTCCAAAATTCATATTCTAGACTTTTGGAAATCATGTTTTGAAAATTTTCGACAATTAATAATCCAAAAGTCAACTCAATAAAATATCATATTTTTAAAATTATTGGTATTCTTGTAAAATACCGATTAGGTCCAACAACAACTTGGTCTTCTGCGATCACTCTCCGTTCACTGTCTACTATTGGTCTGATCGTTCCAAAATCCACCGTCTCGGGAGGAGGTCCTGTATCGCTCTCTCTGTTCACTGTCTACTATTGCTCTGTGTTGGGAACAACGGGGAATTTACCACATACACATATCTTCACATTGGTAAGATATTGTCCACTTTGGGCTTAAGCCCTCATGGTTTTGTTCTTGGGCACCTCCCAAAAGGCCTCTTACCAATGAAGACTACCCATGTGTATATAAACCCATGTCCAACCTCTTGTTTGAGTGATGTGGGACTTTGTTTGCACCCCAACACTCTGATCGTTCCAAAATTCATCGTTCCAGAAGGGAGGTCCTGTAGGCATTCTGACGCTCAAGTCTGTTTAGAGTTAGAGTGTGTAGGTAATTTAGGTCAGAGTTTAGAAATACCTTATTATTGAACTTATAGGTGTTGTAATGGGCCTAGAATGCTTAGGTCCATTGGGCCTAGGCTAGAGCAAGGCCCAGTCTGTTAAGATTTTCTATAATTATGTTATTATTCATGTACTTACACTACAAGAAAAAAGCTATTTAGAGACCAATATTTAGTTACCAAATAAAATAGTTGTTAATTGTGATCAAAATAGTCACCAAATTAAATTTTGGTTGCTAAATAACTACAAAATAGAAGTAATTATTGAATTTAGTAATCAATTAAGTCAAATAATTGGTATCTAACATTAGATGCCAAAGTTTTAGTGACATGTGTCATTAGATTCTAAATTGATATCTAATTAAGTTAGAGACTACTGTAGAATCTAATGGTATAGGTCATTAAAACCTTTGTAGTTAATGTTAGATACCAATTATTTGACTTAATTAGTTATTAGATTCAATCATTACTTCTATTTTGTAGTTATTTAGCAATCAAAATCTAATTTGGTGACTATTTTGGTCACAATTAGTAACCATTGCATTTGGTAGCTTAAAATTAGTCTATAAACAACCTTTTTCTTGTAGTGTTACCTTCTGCGTATGTTGCTAATGGCATTGCCACGTGTCAGGTGGTTGGTTTGTGTACTATAGGGTTGACCAAGGCACAACAAAATTATAATAACAGCGGGATATCTCATAACTAATTCTGTTATAGAATCATAACAGAATAACAAAATACAACAGAATGGGTCCAAACTCATTAAGCCCACTACTACGCCTATAAATACAGGCTCAGTCACCTTAAGCAAGGTACTTCTAAACTCTGACCTAAATTACCTGCAGTCTCCACCCAATTCTAACTTGAGCATCGGAGTGCCTACAAGACCCCTTCCGGGACGGTGGAATTTGGAGCATTTGGAACATCAAGAAAGGAACAACGTCAAAATCGATCAAGGAGCAACTCTAAAAGACATTGTTGTTGCTAGAGCCAACCGGTCTCTTGCGAGAACAATTTGCTTAGCTCGTCCATGTGAAACAACACAAGTCATGACATTCCGGGATACCAACTGATATGGTTACTAGCCGGGATTCTCATCTCAGTCGGTTAGGGAGAAACTCCAAAAAAATGTAAACTATAAAATATAATTGGTTCATGTCTATGGTTAACCGTATAGTACAATAGAAATACGCTAAGAAATTATGGAGGTGCAGAGAAAAAAAGCCTCAATCGAAAAGTCATTCAAATACGAAAGAATTTTGGGCTATTCATGGCAAAAAGACGACCCTGAAACGGCTATTGCCTCTTGCACTATATAAAATTGTAACCTGGACTATCCCCAGTTTTAAAATACCAGAAATATCCTTAGTACTTTTAAAGTGATTTTAGAGTTGAGAGTTTATTAGTTGATTTCGCCACTTTCCAACATACTGTGTGTATAATGCCATAGTCTCTACTCATAGATTCAAAGTGCAGCATTTCCTTATCAATATCTCCTACCATACTACATGCAGATAGAACTCCAATGAACCCATCAGGTTGAAGTTCCAAGCTTTTAAATTGAGTAAATAGATCAATTGAATCTTTGCAAAACCCATTTTTTCCAAGTTGTGTTATCATAGTATCCCAGGTAGTCAAAATGTGTTTTTGGCACATTTTTAGTATTTAAAAAAAAAGAATAGTGTATGTTACAATTTAGATAGTTACTTCCTCTATAATACAAATTGTTTCTTATACTTAACAAATTCTTAATATATCAATAATATTCTTATTATTTTTATTTTAAAATTTATATATTAAACAATTTTTCTTCTTTTCAAATGTACAAAAACATCTTTGTATATGTTACCTTTTAAAACATATGATATATTTTAATTTTTTATTAACAATAATAAAAATGATGATGAATTAAGATATTTACAACTTAATATGATTAATCATAAAAATTCAGTTAAATACATTATTTTTAAATATTTAGTTTTATGATAACAAATTCAATATTTGTTTATATATGTTTTTTAATATTTATAATTTATTAAGTTTGTTTTTTATTATTTATTAAAAAAATTTGTTAATATTCATAAAAAAAAAGAAAAAAAAATAATAATTTTTTAATTGATTGTACTTATCTAAGAGATTCAGTAGCAAGTAGGAGAGAAAAAAATATTATTTAATAAATAATTTTTAAAATAAAAATAATAAATTTAAAAATGTATTAAATACAGGAGACAATTTATGTCGTGGAGGACCTCAATTTGTATAGTGAAGGTAAGTGTCTCTGAAACACTTGTGGCTGTTTTAATAAGAAAACTATGTGGCTTGTTTCTGCACCTCCGTTGTTTCCTGTGTCACCCTGCTGAGGAAGTGAAATTACCATTTTAACCTTCTAAAAAAAAGAAAAAATGAAACATTTAACATCCTTTTCATTCAAAATTATTATAAATTACTTAAATATAAAAAATATATTATGGGATGCAGAATTCAGAATATAAAAGTTTAGAATATAATTTTATATATTAAATTATATAATTCAGAATAAAAAATCCATAATATAATTTTTAATTTTTATATTTTGAATTATAAAATGTGAAATACAAATAATCATAAATTTTAGAATATTTTTAACGTTTCTGGAAGTATGGGATTGCAATAGAAAACCATACAGGTGTAGGAAGAAACAGCCTAGTTTATAGTTATCCTTAATGATGAGATGATACTGATTGTATAGAGTAAATTTGAATATGGTTTCTATTATTTCTATTCAAAAAATAGTGGAAACACTTTGTAATAACAAAAGATAAAAAAAAAAAAAGTCATTTTTAAAAATTTTATTGTTATAATAATTATAACAATAAAAAGTTATTAAATTTATAAAATAGGCGTATATAATCATAAAAGTATTTTTAATTAATTAATAAGTTTTCTATCATGATTAGTATGATTCATCATGAGTATTTTTTTTCATAGGTTATAAAACTAATAAACTTAATTATGTTTATATGAATTTTTTTATAGGTTATAAGATCAATAAAATTAATTATGTGTAAAAAGATAAAAATATGTAAAATGAAGTTTAAATAAAATAATAGGTACAAAATATAAAGGATAAAATTGCAAGAAAATTGTCTATACTAAAAGAGTTGATATAATCCTTTTCAAAAAATTTAGTAAAATAATTACTTATTGATAAATTTTACTAAAATAATGTTATTGTTTAAAAATATATTATTTTTATTTATTATAAGATAATTATTGATGTAATTATTTAAAAATAAATACATAATTAATATTTTATTAACGACTGAGAGTAAAATTATATATATATATATATATATATATATATATATATATATATATCATTTTGAAACAGAAGTGTTATTCTATTAAAATATATAATTTCAAAGTTTTCCCGTTTACCTTGATTTTTCTCAGTTTCCATTATAATATTTGATTGGACTAATATCTCGTTGGATCTTTTTACATTCTTGATTAGACAAATAAGGTAATGACTTCTAAAAGAAATAAAAGATAGAATACAATGAAATTAAAATTTTCATAAATTAAAATATAAAATATAATGAAATTGAATTTATCATAAGTTCGAATTCGCAAATACAGAGATTAAAATTATATTTATAAGAAAATTTTAAAAATTAACTTAAGAATAAGTTTATTTTAACTTATGAAAAACAAGTTTTTTTTTGCTTATATATAGAAGTAGCTTTTAATATTTATTTCTATTTTGTCTTTAAAATATTTATTATTTAAAATATGTTATTTTTACTTTTATAAAAACATCTTCATACATTTATAAGTGTACTTTATAGCTGAGATAATATCGAATATATAGTATCATATAGTTGAGATGATCTCAAACATATTACTAGGAGAACCGCAAAACTTAAACCAAAATAGTTTAGGATACATGTTACATGCTGGAAACTAGGAGCGATAACAAATAGGTTTGCATAAGATTCTATCTTTAATCAATAAATTAAACTATAATTGTTCATTAGGATACAGGAAACATGTTAATTGAGATTCATATACAACGAGTTGAATTTTCAACTTTATTAACTGAATTCATTTAAATGAAATCACTCAATTCAGTTGAAAGTTTAACCAATTGAAAGTTTAATCAATTGAAACATGTTTTATAAATATCTGCTTTAAATAGCTTGTAATATACAGAGAGTTTTTTAAAATCATTTTTGAGTAAAAAAAGAGTTTTTGAGATAACTCTCTTTTATTGTCAAACCATATTATTGATTTTTGGAGCAATTGGTACAAATTAATAGTTGTTTTAGATGCATTGGAGTTGTCTAACGTGCAGCACGGAATTTTCTTGAGACCTTGAACCTGTAGTTTCATTTGGTTACAAAGTTTGTCTTTGTATTAGTTTAAATTTCAATTTTTTAAGTGTGTTAAGATTCTTTCATTTTATTTAGATAGGATTTCTAGTTATAGTGGTGTAGCAAGTTGTTGGGCAGTTTGATTTTTATTATTGTAGGGAAAGTGTGGTTCTTACTATTTTTCTTATATTCAAATTGTATTGTGTGTTGTATTTGGTGAAATCTTTACTTGATTAGAAAACAAAAATTGATTTAGCTCTTATAAAAAATGAATCAGTATAAAATTTGTGCACATTTTATTTTTATCTTAATCTCTTTACTGTTTTCAAGTTTTGTTAAAATTGTTATTCATTCAAAATTTTATTCAATTGTATCTGGGGTGTAATCAATTGTTTTTCTAGGATTTTGTTGATTTGAAAATTATAATTTGTTAAAAGTAAATAATTGATCAATTGATTTTTGTTGGCGTGATAAAATAGTGAATGAAATTGACTTAAAGTTAAATCTAATCAATTGTTTTTTTTTTTTTATACTTATGAACTATTTTATATAGTTTATTGATTTTTGTAAAAGGTTTCATTTTAGCTTTTTTAATTTGCGAAAAATTTTAATAGTTCAATTTCTCCTCTTTTAAACTCAGCCAATAATGTTTTAAATTGGTATCAAGAGTTAGTTCTTGAAAGTTATACTAGTTTTGATCCTAATGGCTGAAAATAAACTTTTGTTTATTGAGGGATTCTCAATTAATATGCTGCTAATGTTTGTTGGCTTGAACTATCAATTTGGGATAATATAAATAAATTTTTTCATTGAATTAATTGCATGTGGTATTTGGAATGCAATTAAAAATGATCCTTATGTTCCTAAACATGTTGTTAAGGCGAATTTGTGGAAAAATCCATGATTTGAATGGTTTGATGTTGAGAGTAAAAAGGATCAATATAATTGTTTGGAAAAGAATATAATCACATCTTCTTTGAATCTTGATGATTTTTTAAAGGTCTCAAAGTGTTCCTTGGCTAAAGAGATGTGGGATATTTTAGAAGTAACACATGAAGGCACATCTGATGTAAAAAGTGATTGAAAACATTTTTTTTCTAGTAGTCATCTATGTAATTTCTTCTTTTGACTAGATGATGAGCGGGTTTTGATGAGCAGAAGGAATTTGTGAGAGTGAGATGTGAGGCCAACTCACTACGAAAAAGTCTAGGCTAAGTTTAGAAGGAGATTAACTTAGGAAGAACTTAGGAACAAGTAGAACAACAAAAAATAAGCAACATTTCATTACTAATGTCAAGTTAATTTTACATGTAGTGAACACTTCTAGTTATAGAGTTTTGGAAGTCCTAGCTTGTATAAGAAGCTTCATAAAAACTCTCCACTCAGGTGATGACATGTTGAAAGAGTAGCTTGTAGAGCAAGCTTCAAAATAATCTTCACTTAGGTGATGACATGTGATAAGGAGGTAGCTTGCGGAGCAATCTTCAAAATACTCTCCACTTAGATGATGACATGTGGCAAGAAAGTAGCTTGCTTTCCAAGCTTAAATCCTCTCAAATGAGAGGTTGTCATGTGGCAACTCCATGGACACTCTAGCTTCCATGTGACGCATGCTCTCATGTGTCTTGAGTGACTTGGCGCCTAGATTGCTCTAGGTGGACGTCCAACATTTTTATGGGCTTCAAAGCCCAAAATCTTACACTACATAGCCCAAAATACAAATTTCAAATCTATTCTATTTGACCCAAATTATTCTAAACTATTTTAAACAATTTATACAGTTAGAGGTCTTCTAGGGTGATCTTCTTCAAAGTTAACCTTAGACCAAGACGCCTTATTGGAGGCCCAATCAAGCCCAATCTCCTTTTACACTCTTAATCAAGTCTCTAGCTTAGTAACCTATTTATTTTGTAACTTGGGTGGCTGAGGCGTATTCCATCATAGTGTTCCTCGACGAAAGAGATGTGGGATATTTAGAAGTAACACATAAAGGCACATCAGATGTAAGATGAGCCAGGAAGCACACGTTGATTCAAGAGTATGAACTCTTTATAATGAAGCAAAGTTAAACCATCGGTGATGTGCAAAAGAGATTCACACACACAATAAACAATCTGATTGGTCTTGGTAAGTCGTTTGATAAAGGGGAGCTTAACATAAAAATTCTGAAGAGCTTGGGCATAAACTAATAGTCGAAAGTCACTACTATTTTGAAATCTAGGGACCTCACTACACTCACTACTACAACATTATTTGGAAATCTCAAGGAATAAGAGCTGGAGATGAACAAATTGAATGAGTACGAAAGTGGTGAGAGAAAATCAAAGGGAATTTCTCTTATGACATCTTTCAGAAGGAAGAAAATAGTGAATGAGACTTAAGTGAATCCAGTTCTACAAAAAATATTAAACTTGTTGACAAGGAATTTCAAAAAATTTCTCAAAAAGAAATGAAAGGAAAAAAATGAACAACCTAAAAGGAATAATAAAAAATTTGATGTTGGTTCTTCTAACTTTACCTATTTTAGATGTGGAAAGCAAGGTCATATAAAGGTAGAGTGTCCTAATCTTTCAAATAAAGAGAAAGGTTTGAGAAGAAGAATAGTAAATGAGGAAAATCTGGAAGATCCTACATCATGTGGCAAGACAATTATACATCATCTAGCAACTCTTCAAGGGAAAATGAAGAAGCTAACTTGTGTCTAATGGTTGGGTATGAATCAACAAGCAGTGTAAGTTCCATTATTTCCATGAGTGATGAAAATTATAATTCTCTGCTTAAAGATTTTAAAGAAACACATGAACAAGAAAATGTTAGCTCTCTCAAATAATAGATTGAAGGGACTAAACATCTAATTTTAGAAAACCATGAAACAATTTACAGGAATACTTCCTGTAATTGTCCTTAATCGAGTAACTAGCTAATTGTGAGAATTGTGAAGGTTTGCATGAAAATAATTAGATATCTAATAAAAATTGTGGCAAAATTTTCAATAGGAATGACCAATTTAAATGTTTTACTTGGTTCCTAAAACTCTGATTTTAATAAAGCCGACATAGATTATAAACCTGATCTTCAAAAGAAAGTGAAAATCTTTAAAAAAAAATCAGCCACAGTGATAGGCAAACTTCACCATTTGTCTCTTATTTTTATTGTATGAGGAAGGACCACATTGCTAGAAATTGCAGAATTAGGAATTAACAAATGGCCTAATGTTAGCATGTTTTTTTTTACTATGATCGCAAGTGTACTAGTCACAAATGTAGTAACTAACAAATATATTATTCTCTCTCAAGAGACTTGTGAAGTACACGATAATAAATACAATTGTAACAAAATTAGTCTACAAATAATTCCAGAGTTTAAACTTTTATAAGAGAAAATAAAATTAAAATAATTAAAATATATTTTTGCACTTTTAATGGGCACTTGGAATGTGGAAAAATAATAGAGAGGATATGGAATGGAATTGCTAGGATTAACTTTCATCAAACCTCACTCTCATGCATAAAAAAAATTACCTTCTTTTCAAACAAATGTCAATGTCAACCCACAATAATATCCAAACCCTAATTGCTTAGGTGAATGAACCGAAGCATATCTATTAACCATCACTTCTTTGATCAATTATATAAATGAAACTTGCAATCACGATGAGGGTTTTAAGGCAACAAACAAATCATGTTCTATTCCTACACACAAGCTTCCATTTGGTATTTCAATTCAGATCCTGATTACAAATTATATTTCTCAATATCCTAAGAATCAATTATCATGCCATGAATCAATACAACAAACATTAATGCAAAAAAAAAAACAAATACTAACATTTTAAAAGAAAAACATCTATGTAATGACATATTTATGAAAACCAATATTGATTACATGAGCTCCAAAAGTTAAGATGCTTCTTTCCTTCTCTTCTTGCATTCACTCAAATTCCTTCCATTTCCAAGAGCTCTGCTTGATTTATTCTTTTAATATCTTCCTTCAAAAACTCCAAAACTCTTTCTCTCATTATTTCTTCATTTATAACTTCACTTTTCATGCTTCTTTTATTAATCTTTGTGTCTTCTCTTCTCTTTCTTCAACAAGTTCTTCCTCATTCTCATATGTATCATCCTCCTTGAGTTAGAGGAAATTCATCGACGAATTTTGAAGACCTATATCATAAAGAGAAAGATCAGAAATGTTGAAGCTATGACTTATTATTTACTACTACTAAAAAACTATTTATTACTAACCTCCAGGATCAAAAAACTAAAGTACTTGGAATGACATGTTTGCATGTGGAATGTATGCTCATATCCCAATTTTATTTCCTACAAAAGACTTTATAATTTTATTTTTATTTTTATTTTTATTTGTTTTTAGAATGTGATGATTATAATGATAAATATCATGATTATGATGATGACGATGATGATACGACCATCCTTGTGCTTCAATTTGATTGGTTAAGAGGTCCAAAAGTTAAGATGTATTTTTTCCTTATCTTGCATTCTCTCAAATTCCTTTCATTTTCAAGAGCTCTACCTTATTTATTATTTTAATCTCTTCCTTCAAAAGCTCTGAGGCTCTTTCTCTCATTATTTCATCAACTACATCTTCATTTGTCATACTTCTTTTATTTAATCTTCATGTCTTCTATTCTCATTCTTCAACAAATTCTTCCTCATTCTCGTATATATCAAAGATGAACAATGAAGAAGATGGATAAAGAAAGAGAAGAAAAGGAAAATCCTCCAAACCGTAGTCGTTATCCCAAGGCTACATTTTTCTAACTCCTAGCCTCTTGATGGAGTTGAGTCTCCAAAGTGGAGGACTGATTAGAAGTGTCTAACCCTAATGTAAAGAGTCGTTTAAATAAATTTTGGTTTAGGACGTCCACGTCTGGTCCAGTACTTTTGATTTGGATTCTCTTGCTATTTCTAGTACTTTTGGTCCAACTGGCGCATCCTGAGTCTGACTCAGCTTTGCTTAGCCCGATTGAGCTGTCTTCATCAACATTCCAACTTTTGTCTTATTTGCACCTCAAGTATTTCAATCTTGCTCTTCTTACCTCAAATGCATCTTGTTCATTTATTTCACAAAAAATAACGGGAGTTAGAGTAAAATTTGATTAAAAGCTCTAGTAACCAATTATTTTTATAAAAGAAACAAATTATTTATAAAAGGATATAAAAACATGGGATTTAACAGGTTCCAAGCTAGAAAAAGTTTATTTCACTATAAAAATAAGTCCAAAAGTATCATAAAAAATAATTTTATCACCTAGTTAGGTGGGTACCTAAGGGTACAAATAACAATTATGAACCCAATTTTAATAAGGGATAACTTCTTGCCCATCTAATCTAATCTATTTTATAGGGATCTTTGGTAGCCAAGAAACAATTGGGGTATTTAGATAATGGTTATTCAAAGCATGTGATTTGGGATGTTTCTAAGTTTATTAACTTGGCCTTGAGACATGAAGGATTTGTTACATATAGAGATAATAACAAGGGTAGGATTATCGGTAAAGGTGATGTAGGTGATCAAGATTCAATTATCATAAAAGATGTGCTACTGGTAGAAGGATTGAAACACGATCTACTAAGAATCAATCAAATTTGTGATAAAGGATACAATGTCACATTTGAACCAGAATTGTGCTTAATTTCAAATGTAGTCACCAGGAAAACTTTACTAGCTGGTACGAGGATTAATAATGAGTATATGTTAAATATCTACTACATTACATCAAATTTGGTTTGTTTAATTTCTAAAAGTGATGAGTCATGGTCATGGCATAGATACATTGCACATATACACATGCATCATTTAAACAAACTTGTTTCATAAAATCTAGTTGATGGTCTACTAAAATCAAGTTCGAAATCTGTGAAGCATGTCAAAAAGGCAAACAAGTTAAAATTTCTTTTAAACAAATTTTTTTTTCCTCAACATCTAAAACTTTGAATTGCTTCACATGGATCTATTTGGCCATTCTCAAACCATAAGTACAGGTCAAAACTATTATGGACTTGTCATTGTAGATTATTACTCTATATATACATGGACATTATTTATAGTAACCAAGAATGGTGCTTTCAAAACATTTAAAAGACTTGCCAAGGTGTTACGAAATGAGAATAATTGTAGCATTTGCAATTAAAAGTAATCATGGAGAAAAGTTTCAAAATGAAAAATTTGATAAATTTTTGTGAAAATATGGCTTTTGTTTCATAGATTGAATCTACGCAACATCTCATATCTTTTATATAATAGTAACTATATCAGACATAAATTCTATAATAGATATATGTATAAATATTCATACATTCATCCTAGTATTTCTATATATACCTCTCCACAGTGGTTTTAATATAAATATATTCATATAATCACAAAATAAAATAAAATAAAGCTTCTCTATCAATTCACTGAGGAGTCACACCACCTGCCAGATCATTTGCTCACGTATAACGCATGATCATCATAGATTTAAAAACCAAACAAACACAACACAAAAGGAAGGGTGTAGAGAGTTTTAAAATATATAATTATAAACTAAATTTCTATCTTAGTCAAACTATAACACAACAGACTTTCATTGTTCATCTCATATATCACATTACCATATTACCATTATCGTATTTCTACAATAACTCATATTATACAATAACTCATATTATACAAGCACAAAAACACTTGACTGTACTTTTGGAAGACTCATGCATGGAATAAGATTCAAAGGTTTACACCTGTCATATGACTCCGAGCTGTGAAATCCACACAACCCTCTACCCAAATGAATCACCTCAAACTCATATGATAGGGTCAATCCATATGATCTTGTCCAATCAATTCCTTTTAACACCGTAGCATAGCCATATGAACCTCCTTTGACTCTCACTACCTGACAATCTTCATCTATATGATTTCAATGTGCCAGTAAAGTTAGGATACCTCATTTTAGACAAATCCACAAACAATGCGCATCCTAAACAATCTAAACACATGTATCTCCTTTCCTTAAGATACTATGTCGTGATCATACATCACATCAAATACTATCAATTTTTCATCAAATATCATTAAAGAACTTATTTAACATCATAACTACATGTATCTACTAAATTTATCAAAATTAATTATCTTTATACTTTCAAAATCATTTCTCAATTCACAACACTTCAAAATCATCAAACACATATGCAATTCCATAATCAATTCCTACAAGAAATTTTGAAATTGGTAACCACGTCACCCTTACATCCAGATCTTCTAACCCTAGGGTTCTATTGAAAAGTAAAACTAGCTTCCCTTACCTGTATAGAGTAGAGACACTTAAAATCACAGGCAACCTAACATGCACAAAAGCTTATGATCAATGATCATACTATAGTATTAGGACAGTAGACTAATAGGCAGTCATTCTGATGTCTTAGAGGATACAATAAAAATACCCCTACCAAGAATAGAATTGATCTAAAACTGACTTTGAGGAAGATGACCAGAAAATAAAGTTACTCTATTCAAGAATCTGATTGGACACTCTTACTGTACTCGATACTAGGAATCTAAGGGTGACCTCCGATTGTTAGTCTGATACGAAAGGAATACAAAGTTTTAGAGAGAAGTTAGAGAAAATGGGAAGAACCGCCTTTTAATAGATAGAAGATAGATATGTAGATATATAGATATATATATATATATATATATATATATATATATATATATATATATATATATATATATATATATATATATATATATATATATATA
>Ga0209700_100962_pt1 | contig 58089 bp, 20 predicted proteins | sample SiratroredBW_FD_187528 | JGI IMG/M metagenome (GOLD analysis project Ga0209700, IMG submission 187528) | Root nodule microbial communities of legume samples collected from California, USA - Siratro red BW (SPAdes) (version 2) | ecosystem: Host-associated > Plants > Roots > Nodule | place: USA...
TTTTTTTTTTTTTTTTTTTTATTTGGTGATTCTGTTGTGTATTGATTCATGCATATCTCATCAATGTTGACTTTGCTCTGGAACTTGCTCCTACAAAAAAAAAGTTTTGAGAGAAGATGGAATTGAAATGCGAAGTTAGTTGGAAGACAACACAAAGAAGGTATAGGCACAGAAATGGAAAAGAGAGAGAAAATGAAAATGGAAAAAAAATCTAAACCCTTAGATTTAATTACATCAAATATAACATATATCTATAGAAAATATTATTGTACTGGTAGGGATGTCACACGATTTTAGAATGCTTTTATTCACAATTTAGATTTGAAACTAGAAATATTTCCATAAATAATACATTAAAAAAAATCTGAAATAGATTCGGGAGAACTTTATTTCCCCAAATAGCATTGATTCTTATTTATGGTTGGGATTGGTCTCTGAATATGAAATGAAAAATTATTTAATGTAGTTTAAGTTTGAAAATAAATATTTAGTCATTGGTGATGATGTCACATGATGAATGATGAAGATGATAACATTGCCTTTTTTACACTTTTCAAACTAAAAGCTTCTTATGTTCACGAATGTGGTCTTCATCTTTCTCACGTCATCTAATAATCTTTTTTCAAAAATTATAGTATAACCAATGCATTAAAATTATAAATGTAAAAAAAATATCTCATAACACTATTTTCAATAATATTTTTATAAAGATTTTATATAAATAAAAATGAAAAATGACGTAAATCCTACAAATATAAATTATTTAAAGTTAAAAATATATTTATAAATATTTTTAATTTTAAAAACTTATATCAATAAAGTTCATATTAAAATAATATTTTCATTTATAAATAATTCTTGTCACTTCGTACCAAGCTATAACTTGAACAACCTTCTTTCTTGAACTTGAAAAAAGAAAAGTGGCCATGCTTGTTGATTAAGTAAACCGACAAAGGTAAATCGTGTAATCCATACACAGATTCCACCAATCTTCATATATTTCTTTTGTCAATCTTTTTGTTTGAATATTTCTTAATCTTATTAGTAATTAATTTTTATAGAGAATTTATTGATACTGTAAGTAACAAAGTTTCATAATATTTTTATCTGTAAAATTTTAATTCAAAATTTTAATTAAAATATTTGAATTCAGTTCTTATTGATTTTCTTTTTTCATTTACGTGAGAATGGAAATTTGATCATGTTTGTTAGGCTAAGGAGGAAATTGGTTTTGCAGGGGATAGATTGAAAATATGAAACTATTGTTTGTTAGATTCATGTTTGTTGATTTTATGTAAATCACAAATTTAACATTCGATCCAATCACAATTAAGTTTAATTAATTAAATTTAGATCGAATTTGATTAATCTAAAAATCTGAACTTATTTAGTTGATTTATCATTTATAATAATATTTAAAAAAATTACTTTTTTAATATACTATTCAAGCCAATCAAATGCAGCATAACCTAATCATTCCTGGTTATTTTCGTCGCGTTATTATAAATCTTTTGAGCAACTATACTTTTTTGAGGTTATAATTTTGTTCTAGTACGAGGGAGTTAAGTTTAAATGTCTTTTCTATACTTTTTATCTTATCTCTTAACATAAATTAATTAAATTAAAAAAAACAACAATAAAATGATTTAGTTATGAATATATTAAATAAGTTATATTTATATATTATATTTTTCTCAGTAAATCATGTACAGTTTTTAATTTGACTCATTCATGTAAAATAGTAAACACTTTTTTTTTCATAAAACCAGATCTAATCAAACTGTAAATATTCAGTTTTGTTATTTTGTTACATCATTAAAGGTGTCTAATTAATAGTGAGAGTTTATAATGGCACAATTAAATAGTTTAACGATATAAGTATTCAATTAACGTGTTCATAGTTTTTTTTTTCTCTATATAAGTTCTATAAATTTAAGAATTTATATTGTAATACTATGAAACTTGGTTTATGTTTTGATGATGATATAAAGTTTTGATAAAATTAAAACTTTATTAAGTGTGAATCAATTTAATTTATTTTAAACATAAAATAAATGTAATATGATTCGAAGAATCCTTCAATGATCAAATAAATTGATTGAGTTTAAATTGAATTTTCATAAGTCAAATCAATCATCATCTTTACCTTTTTTTTATTATTTTAACATGACTAGAAAATAACTATTCATAAAAAATACATAAAAGAAAACAATACTGTTTTTATTTAATCTTATGAAGATAGTGACAAAAATATGACGATCATTCATTCATTCAAAAATATATATATATATATATATATATATATATATATATATATATATATATATATATATATATATATATATATCCATGTACCTATATTTTCATTTATCCTTTTATTATTAATGTATGTGTCATAGAAATAACCATATTAAAAATATTATTCGATGATGTATTTCAGAATTCAATCCCATTTTTGTTCTGAAAAAGATGTTTCGGTTCTTATAAAATACATTTGATTTGACCTTTCATAATATGAAAAGATTATTTGTAATCAAAATAACACTTTTACTTTAACTCGCATTTTCTTTATTTTTGTCATTTTTTCTACTCTAAATTTTGCAATTAGATTTTCCCCAAAAGATCATTAACTGTTTATCACTCCTTTCTTCCGTGGAGTGTGGAATTAATTCACAATATTTTACGCATAGCCATTTGCTTTTTAGCTTTATCCAAAACACACATACTTTACATGATTGCTTAACTTATGTTAATCAAAGATTGACTAAACTCACCTCTCTTATAATGATGTCAATCTAATAGCAATCCATGCTTCAACAATATTATCTTGTTTTTCTTTATTAACTTTAGATATCTGACAAATGGAGAATGAATGTCACTAGATGATGTAATGATTGACCATATATATAAAATGTATTAAGTAAGTTATAAGTATAGATAATTTTACATTTAAAAAACTGAGATAACAAAAATAAATATATACAATTTCTAAATAGTTATATAATTTTTTAGTAATTTATAACTTTATTAAAATATATATCATAGCTATTATATTCTTAAAATAATGACATGGGTCGGGAATGGAAACAAGATTATAAATAAAAAATTGAAGGAGGAAAATACAATGATACACTTTGTGAGACACCAACTAACACGAATGACCTTTTCATTATGTATTGCCAAAATATATATATATATATATATATAATAAAAAACCAACAATCTGATGGACATGACATAAAGGTCAACAACTTCACACTAAGGTTGTCCCAAAGCAAAGGATTAGTTAATTCATTATAAAATTTTGGATGTGGGACCCACCAACAGATTTTGTTTTTTTTTTCTTCTTCTTCAAGAATTTAGGGAATTAATAAGAGAGTGACAGAAAATAATTCCCAGAAGGATATTGCATTACATTTGCAAATTTTCGGTTCAGACAAGAAATTCGGCATTATCTGATCTTTTTCTTTTTTTCTTTATCTCCTTTTCATTTGTGGCTTTAAGGTGAAGGATGTGAAAGAAAATCCAATACTTTTCCAGAGGGACGAAGGAACAACGTAACGTTAAGATGGTTCGGTCCATTCCTCGCATTTCAAACTTTATATCTCTCTCTTCGTATCTGGATTTCCTTCCCAAAGCTTGAACCTTTTCCGCTGAATTTGTCACCCTGATAAGATTTTCTTTGTTTCCAAATTCTGGGTCTCCTTCTCTCTCTTCAATCCCTTTTTGTGATAAAACCAAAGGGTAATTTCCTTCACCTTCAAATCTGAGTTGGGTTGTCCTTGTCCCCTCTCTGAGTTGGGATTTGTATCAGCAGAAACAAATCCTGATTTGGAGAGAAGGGTGGTGCATTTGTATTCCCTGAACCCAGCCTAGTTGATTCTTCAGTGATTTCAACTATGAGGTTTTAAGCTTGTTTCCTGATAGTTGCTGCCACTGTTATATATATAAAGCTGGTTATCTTGGTTATGTGATTCTTGTATCAACCTGTATCAACCTGAATGTTGTATCTTTTCCATTATTTCCTTCTGCTATGTTCATAGGTTTGTGTGAAGCTCTTTCCTATTAAATTATCTTTTTGTTTGAGGAGGGCTTTGCGTTTGGTTTTAGATTGGTTATCTCGTGTGTGCAATTGGTTCATTGGAAAAATAAAAAAAAACCTCTTTTTCTTATGTTGTTGAGTGGATTGAACTGTTGTGGACAAGGAGGAGTGGTATCTTTGATTAGTTTATTTACTGTTAGATTGTTGGGTTCAAAATGGGGAAGAAAAAGAAGCAGGTAGGAGAAACGAGTGAAGATAGAGGAGATCATAAGAAAGCAGAAGATGCAAGCCCCAGATCCTATGACAACGATACCTTGGCGTTTATATCAATGGCTCAAGAGTTGAAGGATGAAGGGAACAAGCTGTTCCAGAAGCGGGATGTTAAGGGGGCTTTGGTAAAATATGAGAAGGCCCTGAAGTTGCTTCCAAGAAATCATGTAGACATTTCTTATTTGAGGAGTAACATGGCTGCGTGCTACATGCAGATGGGTCTCCGTGAGTATCCTAGAGCAATCAATGAATGCAATTTGGCTCTTGAAGTAACACCAAAATATAGTAAAGCTCTGATGAAGAGGGCAAGGTGCTATGAAGCTTTAAATAGGCTGGATTTTGCGCTGAGAGATGTTAGTACTGTTTTGAAGATAGAGCCAAATAATGTAATGGCATTGGAGGTCTCAGATAAGGTGAAGCATGCTCTTGAAGATCGGGGATTAGTAGTGAATGATACAGAAATTGAGCTGCCTCCAGACTATGTCGGACCTCCTGCTTTACCTCTGGAAAAAGGAGTGAAAGAAAAGGTTCACAAGAAGAAGAAAAACAAAGAGAAGATTCATAAAATTGAAGAAAAGCAAGCTGAGGGGAAATTAGAAGAGAATAAAGCTGAGGACAGCAGTGTAGTAAAGAAGGCCGAGGACAGTCGGAAAGAGAAGAAGGCTAACAAATCTAAAAAGAAGAAGGCCAAGGAAAAGAATGTTGAGAAAAAGGATGATGTTAAGGAAGTTATTGAGGAAAAAAGTAGTGGTAGAAGTGAAGATATACCTAAGAAAGCAGCAAAACTTGTTTTTGGTGAGGATATAAGATGGGCTGAATTGCCAGTTAATTGCAGCCTCTTTCAGCTAAGGGAAGTTATTTGTGATCGTTTCCCGAGACTAGGAGCAGTTCTTGTCAAATATAAGGACCAAGAGGGTGATCTGATCACTATCACTTCTGACGAAGAATTAAGGTGGGCAGAAACAGGATCACAGGGTTCTATCCGGCTGTACATAGTGGAAGTTAATCCTGAACATGATCCATTCTTTGTGAAGCTTAATGCAAAGAATGGAGAGAAGGTTACTATAGCTGATTCTCCTGTGTATGGATCTGTGGTGAAAGCAAATGACATTATTAGCTCATCTTGCATTGAGGATTGGATAATTCGGTTTGCTCAACTGTTCAAGAACCATGTTGGGTTGGAATCTGACAGATATTTAGATTTTCATAAGTTTGGTATGAAGCTTTATTCAGAGGCTGTGGAGGAGACAATTATAACTGAGGAAGCTCAAGGCATATTTGATGTCGCTGGAGGTAATTTCCAAGAGATGGCAGCACTGGCATTGTTCAACTGGGGAAATGTGCATATGTCCAGGGCAAGGTGCAAAGTTTATTTCACAGGAGATTCTTCTAAGGAGCATTTGCATGAACAAATCAGAAGCTTTTATGAATGGGCACATGAAGAATATGAAAAAGCTGGGGAGAAGTATGAAACAGCCATTGAAATTAAACCAGATTTTTATGAAGGCTTCTTGGCACTAGGCCAACAGCTGTTTGAGCAAGCCAAACTTTCTTGGACTTATGCACTGTGTTGTAAGGTAGATTTATCTACATGGTCCTCCGCTGAGGTTCTTCAGCTTTACAACAGTGCTGAGGATAGTGTAGAGAGAGGAGTGCTTATATGGGAAGAATCAGGAGAGCAGCAGTTGCAGGAAACTTCCAATCCTAAGGATATTTTACTACATTTGCAGGACATGGGGTTGGGCCAACTATTCACACATATGTCAGCAGATGAAATTGCTACACAGGTGGCAAATACGAGGGCTCAAATGAATCATCTGTGGGGTACCATACTATATGAGCGCTCAATAGTGGAATTCAAGTTAGGGCTACCGGGATGGAATGAAAGTCTTGAAGTTGCAGCTGAGAAGTTTCAACTTGCTGGAGCTTCTGCAACAGATATAGCTGTAATGTTGAAGAACCACTGTTCAAATAACTCTGTTGTAGACGGTACATTTTCTTTCCTAGTTAGAAAATTTATAGCTGAACAGATACGTATTCATATATACTTACAGCTTTGCCAACAGGTCTTGGATGGAATGAGATGTACAACGCTAAAAAGTTGCAGAAAGGTGTTCCATCATTCCGTTTGGAGCCCTTGTTTAGAAGAAGAATATCTAAAATATACCATGCCTTTGAGCTTGTATGAGTTGCATCTTTTTTCTGCAAGTTGTTGAGGAATAACAGAGCCAACATCCACATGGTTGCTTCTGTGATTGAAATGCTGTTGTTATCATGAAGGTACCTTAGAGTCCTGTGTTATTTCTTTTCTTTTAGTAGTATTAATTATCACTGTTTATTAATCTACATGTTTTGTTCTCTTTGGTGTACATGTCTGTGGAATGAGACTCTAGGTGTATCTTGCAAAAGTATCTTGTAGATTTGAGCATTGCTAAATAACTGTAGAATATTGGTGTTAGATTTAGCAGACGTAAGTTAATGTCTTTTGTGATCATTGCAGTAAATTGAGAATTATGCTTGAAGTTAGCTATTGATCGGCTCCTCGAAAAATAGCAATTTCTTTTTGACATTTACTATCTGCCTTCTAATTCTGAATGAAGTCTTGTCATTGATTATCAACATGCAATGTGTTAAAGTTTTGTTAATTTCTTCTTATCTTTTAGAATCACTTCTGCAAGCTATTTTAAAATGAACAGGCTGCTCTGTAGATACCCTTTCTTCGTAGCATAAACAGTTGTTGACAATATACAAGAGGTTTACATATGAAGTTCCTGGCAAAGACTTCAATAGTTCAATAAAACATACAAACCCTATCACTCAATAAAGGATTTTAGATTGTTATATCTTACACCATAGGAAGATTAAATGTTATTTGGAAGAAGTATTTTCACAAGAATAAAGCAGCGTTTAATAGAAATTAACTTCTGTCAAAACTAGGTTATAAATTTATAGCCCAAGGTCACTTCTTCTGCATGAATCTTTGAGAAATAATGTTAAAGAACTTGATATTCAGTTGAATCAATTGTAGAGCAGGCTGATTTGATGAAAATGGATTTGTATATGTGATGACATCAAGCAAGACAGTGTGTTACTTTGAAGATTAGATGCAAAGACAATTGTTTTGAACATATATAGCTTGTATTGTAAATTTTACATTGAGGAAAATTACAAACTTTTGGAAACATCTGAATGTTTTGTAATAGCAATACATGCAGGCAAATGGAGAGAAAGTGATGAAATCCTATATCAGAAATTTTGACTGTGGTGAAGTACATTATGATTTTATGGACCTAATAATCTGACATTAGCAGTTTAATATTGTGACTACATACTAAGATATTAACGTGTACATGCACCAACAATTTTCAATTTTTATTTGTGAGGCATCTTAGGTAGTGTGGAAATAGAAGATAACGGACATTTTGACTGCAACACCATTTGGGCATTTCAAGGCTTGGACTCTCAAGATTTTTATCTTTATAATTTGCTTTGCTGTAGATTTTCTTAGTTATAATGTTTACATTATCTTATAAATGACTTCTGCAATTTAAATGATTGAATGTATGCCTTGAATATTTGTTGTAGTTCGTTGTTGTTCTTTTACAGACATCAATCATGCAGGTCTTATTTTACTTGAACTTTGTATGAAAATAAAGAATTATTTTATTGGTAATAATCATATCAATTACATTCTTATCATCTTTATTTGTAATAATCAAATTCTTTAAAATAAAGAAATAAAAAATATGCTGAAATAAATAGAAAGATGTTACAATTTTTTTTTAATCACTGTGGATATATCTAGGATATTTGTGTCCTAATAATTTGTCATTTACAACACTTCCTTTCAAGTTGGTAAATGAATATCAATCATTCAGAACTTGCCTATAATATCCTGGAATGTGTCCTGTGAAAGAACTTTGTGAACATGTGATAGCGGGCTAGGACCATCAAATGTCCACCAGGAAAAGATCAAGGCCCATATGGGTTGAAGATTTCATCTAGATGATTAGCTGTCACTTTGTTATAGTTCAAAATATCTTTTGTCTCTTAGGGATTGACTCAAATCGAAGTTCCTTATAAGATTTATCCATGTAACAAGGATGATAGAGAGTAAAATTAGAATTTTTTTTCTTTCTTGGTTTGTTTATCCCTTTTCTCAGTCATTGTATCAATTGATGCTTTCACTGACCTACCTCCATGCCTTCCAAACCAAACAAAGATCTAGATAAACCTTCCAAACCATTTTAGAAAAATTAACCAACTTTCAAACACAACTCCACACTACTCAAGAACATCATGAAGGTAGTTACTTTGCCCTTCAACAAATTCTGGAAATTCGTCAAACGGTCTTGAAAACCAAACACAACACCCTCAACCATACCCTGACTAATCTACTAACCACATTATCTTCTCAAACTACAACCATTCCACCACCCCACGAGATGCCATTTCATGCTCCCCACTTGTCATTAGATACGCATCTTCTATTCCACCTCCAGTTTACAATCTTTTTTTATACTATTATCACAACAACAACCACCACCATTCCCCCTTTTCACTCACATCCACCCACCCCACCATACTACTTTTTATACTGTCTTTCTTTGACGGCACTGATTCTTTAGATTGGTTATTCCAGGCTGATAATTTTTTCAAATTGACAACATTTCTTGGGCTTCTGGATTAAATATGGCTGCTTTTTACATGATAGGTGAAGCACCTAGTTTTTTGTATTCTGTTCTACTGCTCAATTGACATGGTTTTCCATGCGACCTTTAGCTATGTGCATGATTGATAATGTTTGTTGCTATTATGGTTTATGATAATGTGCATAAAATATGGATTATGTTTTATCATCTTTGCTGGCTTATTTTGCAGGTTTCTTTGCCTACTTTGTGTAGTCAACACTGTAGTTATAGAAAGAAACTATCTTTTACAAGAATTTAAAGGTTTGGGAGATCCTTGACAGGTGGGGAAGACGGAGTTGCAGAAATTACTTTTTAGTTACTTTCTGCCTTTGCTCACATTGTCTTCCCTTTGTGGTTAGATTTATAGTTGCTGCTAGGAAATTAAAGTTATACTGGAAGAAGTTGGGTGAGATTTGTTGTTTGTTTTCCTGTTTCTCTTGTTCAATAGTTTATCCATATGTAACTAATTGTTGTATTAGTATTTCTAACTACATGAGGTTTCCTTGTACTAAATTATTCAACTTGCTTCACATTCTACTTATAAAGTTAAAGGGAAAAGACATAATAGCAGATTTTAATTCTTACATTTTCACAATTCATTCACAAAAAAATTGTCACTTTAAATTTGGTTCAGTAATTTTGGTTTTTGAGTTGTTATTCAAAATTAATTTTATTTATTTGTTGTTTTCTTTAGATTAATATTTTTTCATTTAAATTTTCTGTTTCTGATGTTTCACCAATTGTCATAATTGCCATATAGTTTGCTCAAATTAATTAAAATGGTTTTGTTCTTTACCAAAAAGAACATCAGCAAAAATACCCCTCAACCCATTTGAAACGAAAATCCCACTTCACCTCTCCAATTTCACCTCCAACTAAGATCTGCTATTTAACCAAAATGTCTTCCTTCTTTTGAAATTTAAGATTCTTTTGATTGTTAAGGAAAATGCTATTTTTTTGTGTGTGTGTTTTTAGTGTTGAAAGAATTTTCTTGGATATTGAAGTTCTTATTATATGCATAATTTCTAAGTGGTTATTGGTTTGTTGTCAAGATGATTTATTAATATTCATTGACTATAGAAGGTTTCCGTTTAGGGTTTTGGGCATTTGGTCACCTGGGACGGATCGGAACTAATTGAGAGGGACTAACCTTAAGAAAATGACCTACTACTTTTATTTTTAAATATTTATATAAGAAGATAAAAGAATGTCACTATATTTATAATAAAATATATCAAATATTAGAAAAAGTAAAAAGATAATAAAAATAAAACTTAATATACAACTTATAAAAGTTAAAAAATATCGTTGAAGAAAATAAAATAACAAAAAGTTAATATTTTTTGCATTGATAGGTTTTTGACTATTATGACTGATGTATCAAAATTCACGCTAATGTCTAACATGAACCTTTTATAAAATGATTTTTGTGAAAGTTAAAAGAAAATTTAGAGGTGTGTTTGAAATCGAAATTATACTAAAATCGTGACAAGTTTACACAATTATAAATTAAAAGTTAATAGATTTTATTTTTTAATATATATATATATATATATATATATGAATAAATAAAATAAATTCAGAATAAAAACAGGTTTCTAAATATATATTTGGTAAATTTAAAAAAATATTTAAAGCATAATTAAGTGAATATAAGATTGAGTTTCTTGAGATTTTTATATATTTAATTGGAGAAAAAGTGCAGTATAATTTATTGTAACGGTGTGAAATAGTGAAGTTATAAAAAGTATTGTGAAAAATCCATAAAAAGTATTTGATAAAATTTAATAAGGAATCTTATTAAAGATAACCTAAATAAAAAATGAGTTTATGTTATTTTTTAAAAAAAGTAAGTACTATTTCAAGGAGTAAAGAGTTAATATAGTAACTTTAATGTATCCCCTCAACCTTACCATTAAAAAAAAAAAGAATAAGAAGAGAAATCTAAAAAACAAAATGCTATTTTCTTTATAACATAAGTAATCATAACACTTTAGAGTTAGTTTTCAACCCTTGTCATATAGATATTCCTTCTAATAATCATCAATTTCCAAAATCCTATTTTTTTTTTTAATGATTAAGAATCCCAAAAAACAAGAAACAACATCCTTTTTTATTAAACATAGGAGTGTAGTCATGTTATACATGAATACGAGGCGTAAATGGTAAGATTTTTTAGACCTAATCCAACTCAATCTATCCTTAAACATACTAGGTTAATTTGATTACCTGAATTGAAATATTTTTCATTTTGTTAAACTATATAATTTCAAAACACTTTTTTACTAGATACTTTTTTTTTAAAAAAAAAAGTAGAGTACATGTATTTAATATTTGAAGATTGGGATAATTTAATATTTCAAAAGTGCACATTTAATTAATAAAGTAATAAAATAAAATAAATAATAATTATATTATTATTATTATTTAATAATTTTGGTAGCATAGAATTAGGTTAAATATTAGATTTAACATATAATCCCGTTCTTCCACTTGTAGAAAATTGAATCTAATAGTTGGAACAAATCACAAATAACACCTAACTTAATAATCTAGTCTTTTCAATCATTCAACCTAATAAATATTCTCAGTTAAATAAGTGATCTAAATCTCTATTTGGTAAATAAAAAACATAAAATTCACTTATAAGTATCTTTAATCACAAGATAATAAATATATCAATACAATGAGGACTATACACATCATACTTACTCATCTTATTGAAACTCAATTTTTACTTCATAACTAATTTATTGTCATCCAAAATTCTTTAACCTTCAAAACTCTTTCTAAATCCGAAATAGTTTGAGTTGTTACAATCTAACATAAACATTATTTCTGGGTCATTATGTTAGAACTCTTGTTTTGTGGTTTTCAAACATGTCTAAGTTAGTGTGAAATATGCAGTTATAGATTAGGACTATAATATTGCAACCACTTCACGCGATGTGATCCATAATTTGAAATTAAAAATAGATTATCTAGAACTTTAATATAAGTAGTGGTTTTGTTTAAAGAGGTATTTAATTATGAGTTCAGTCCAGTTGAATAAAAATGAAAAAATTGAATAATATATAAAAAAAATCCATAAACATAATATATTAAGATTTTATATTGAAAGTGATATTATTTTTTGTGTGGGTATGTCTCCTATTTTATTTTTATTTGATCATTTAATATTTTTTCTTTAATTTTTCCTAACATTAAAATTCCTTCAAATCAATTGTTAAACCATATAAGATTTTATTTGAGACTAAAGCACAAATGAAACTCCATGAAATTAATGAAGACTACTTGATACAGTTTTTGAATTTAGTTAAGAGAATGCTTTCACTATCATCATCATCATAAACTTCCTTTAACTAGAAAAATGAGAAAGTTGCTTCAAATTGTTTGGTTGATAAAATTATTATCCTTATCTCTGTTTAATCACTTTTTAAACTTGGATCATAATGCACTCAACTTGTCATTTCTTCAACACTATACACTTCTATAACTAATACCTATCTTTAAAGAAGGTCTTCATCCTTCTCCACTATAATTCTATAAAAGTGGAAAGCACAATTAAAAACTTTATAGGAGTGCCTTTAGTTATCAAATGTTTTCATTTATAGCAATAATTATATAAAGTTAATGTGTTTTTATTATAATATAAAGTTTTTGGTATAATAATTATATATATATATATATATATATATATATATATATATATATATATATATATATATATATATATATAAAGACGTGATCAAATTATACCAATCCAATCTGATCAATAACTGTAAAATTTTGTATATATTATATATGTAAAAGGTTTGAATCTAAATATGAGTTTTGAAAGGACAAATAAAATAAACTGATATTTATATAATTATTTGACACCAAATTTTTTTAACACTCTAGAAAAATGTTTTTTTTTTACTGGTCTCCATAAAATTATATTAAAAATATATAACTTAAATATATAAAATATACGAAGAATCAAAATGAAAAAACTCTATTCTCATATAATGTAGATAATATACTTATCGTAGTTCACAAAATTATTAATATATGTAAATTTGTATTAAGTATGTTTTATGAAAAACTAACATATAGTTCAAACCAATATTTAGAGTTTATAAGCGATAAGTGAATTTAAGAATAATGGGTTATAATTAGTTTATTACAATTTAGGTCTATACATCTAAACATGTCAAAATGTGCTTCAACTTTTCATTTGAAAGTAAAAGAATGAAATTTCTATTACAACATAAGTATTAAGTAAATACACATAAATAATAATAGTTTGTATATCATTCCAAATTCGTCATCTAAATTCATGTAATTATAATCATTCTCAATAACCATTTTCACACAACATACTTCATTTACAAATTTTACAAATAAATTAAATATACAAATTAATATTTAGTTAACATAAAATAAAATTCATATACAATCCATTTAAAGAGACAATAAAAGAAAAATATTTTTTTTACCTTGAATGAAAATATTTTAGTTTGAACAAAAATTGACTTACTTGAGTGAAAATCTCATTGAAAAGGTTGAATTGGAATACTATTTTTCACTTCAGAAAGATTGGCTCACTTTAGTAAAATTCTGGCTAAAATAAAGATTGATTTACAGTGTTATTTTTTGCTTAAGCGAGAATTGACCTATTTAAGCGAAAAGTTTCAGAAAATCAACCTCATTAAATCTATCAAATCTATTTCAAAATTTTACCCAAAACTATTATAACAAATATAATTCTCAAACACATTCAAAATGTTCTAAAACAATTATCTTTTTAAGCCAAAACTTAAATAATATTCAATTTCAACATTCAAATAATTTCCAAACAAAAAACACATTCCCTACAAAAAAAACCAAAATCTTGTCATCAAATCACATTCACATCTAACTGATTTATCTTAAGGTTTTATAAAAAAACATAAATAACTTTCCTACTTATAATTTTTTATTTCAAATAAAGTTTCAAAATAAAAGAACTACTCAATTTCTTATTTAACATTATTTATTATACATTGAACAAATATAAGTGTATTTCGATTAATATATGTCTTCAGTGTAATTAGAATACAAACACAAATATTTTAATTGAAAGTAAGATAACAAGATGATTACAATTTATAGACCCTAATATTAGACAACTTATGTAATACGTACAATAATTGTTTTATATGTAAAATTCTATACTAATAATTTTTATCACTTGTATTTTATTTTAGTATAATAAAAAAGTTAGTCATTCAAACGTGATTGCATAATGTATTATATGAGAGTTATTAATATTATTCCAAGATATAGGTGACACATTTTAATATTTACTAAAATGTGTTTTAGTTTATGACTATTGACGTAAGTTTTATGTTTAATATATTCATAATCAATTCTCATGAGAGTCAGGTTAAAAAATGAACTAACAACTTTCTTTCTCTACCATAAATAATGGAGTCCAAAATCTATTAACTATGAAAAAAAATTTAATTATTTTTTCTTACTGCTGTAACGTTATAAGATTGTTGCATAAATATAAAGTGCCAAATATTTTTATAACAAAATTTACATACCATATATATACATATATTTTTTCTTTTCAAATCGTTTACAGTAAACTTTGCTAAAAAAACATTAAAAAAGATCTAAACACATAAATCCAATAAAAGAAGGAAGACGAGAAGAAGACATCATCTGATTCTGTGGCACCGGTTGAAGTTGAAAATTTCCATTTTGTCAACTCCTGTCCTATGTCCAAACTGACCCTGCCTTTGAAGGTGGTAAGGAGTCATGAAATTGGGGGCAAACCAGGCCGCATACCAGGCAAAATTTGTTATGAGCCACTTCACTCGTGGAGTCCTATCAGCATTAGAACATGAAAACTATTATATTTGTGTAAACTGAAATACTAAAAACAACCAGCCTATATTACTAAACATCCTAACCTGTGGGAATAAAGGCATCTATTAAACGTAACCGGAAATAAAGACATCTTCTTCTATACAGTATTACATGCAACCAAGCTCAGCGAATGGGTAAATACATTAAGTATAATTTCTAATAACGGCATTTTGACCTTTTGAATGGAGAACACCTGAATCATCTTCTTGTTCTAGGAAGAGGTACATATTGTCATAGAAAGGTATAGTCATCCATCATTAGCAGGACACCATCTTTGAAATACTCTTTTAGAGGCCATTATTTTCTCCATATGTCCTTCGTGAGATTGTAATGTCTAAAAATCCATTTAGATTCATAACAATTCTCAAAACCCCTACACATACACATCCTGATTTGACATAATCAGATAATGCAGCATTCTTTCAAATTTTTCAAATTTTCGAATACAGACACGATGAGCCAATCCAATATGCTCCAACCTATATCCATCACTTTTGAAAACCCACTAGTCTCGTCACATTGTTGGGTTATTTTTCTGCTTGTGAGACCCGAACCCATTATATTTTGGTGTGTTTATGATACATAACAGATCCAATATAATGCATCATTATAATTAGAGTAAAAGGCTAATCCTGAGTGTGTGTAATCCTATGTGCAACCGTGAGAGCTTTGGTGTGTGTAGAGAAATGTGTGAGCAACTGCTTTGAAGAGAAGAGGGAGAGGTAATTCCCAGCTACTTCCTATAGCAACCTGTGTTGGTTGTTTTAAAAATCTAACGGTGAAACCTTGTCTGATCGAGCTGCAACTTTTATTGAAGATTCCTCACTCATATTTCTTCGATTTGGACAATGTGATTGTTCTGTAGAATTGTCAGAAATTTTGTGAAGAGCTGCTATCCGCAGGACGTTCCTATTACCGTCAGTCTTGGTTGTTTCAAAAATCCAACGGTGAAATATTCTCCAATTGCTCTGAAAGTTTTACTGGACTTTTATCACTCAAAGTTAGTTGTTTTGGACGGTCGGATTTGAGATCGGAGTTGTAATTTATTTTCAGAAAATTCGTGAACGTTGTCTATTTTTCTGGTGACGAGATTCTTGAACTCTTCCTTGTTAATTTCAATTTGTTGATATTTTTGGGCCATTGTTGGTGACCATTTTGAGGATTAGGAAGAGTTGTATTGATATGCTCTATGATTAATTTTTTGAGGCTCATTGTTCCTTTGTTTTGGTATTAATGGAGTATTTACGGTCCTATGAGTTTTTTATCTCTATTGAGAGGTTTTTTTCACATTAATTATTGGTGTTGATTTATTCTTTTGTTTTCGACTGCATATTAGTTTTGTTTGGATTGATTGATTGCGTTCAAGATGTTTTTATATTTGTTGTGATAAAAGTGAATCTTATTGTTTTCCACTGCCTGACTCCCATTAACATTGGTATGTTGTCTTGAATTTTCTACATGCCCATGCTCCTTATAAGTAGATTTCAAAGGTGCATACTTCCTCATCGTCATCCTTATCCGAGTCATTTTTATCGGAAAACAACTTGCTTAAATGAGAAAATCTTTAAAGTATCAAAATCAAAAGCCAATGATAATAATACCCAGGGCAGACCAACTTCATCCACTCCTTATTTAGAGGGTTACATACGAGAAATAGTTGCGACAACACATTAACTACTCCTCAAAGAGTTACATAAATTTATATAAAATATTTTTACATTAGAACACAACACATTAATCCCTCCAAGCATTAACAAGCATTGATTTTTTACATATACGACAACACCTTAACCCAAAGGTAAGATTATAATTTCGACACAAAATAAAAAAATTCACTTAGGAACTCCTCTTGCCATCTCTTCCACTGTGTAGCTAACAGTTTTTCATCCTCGTCACCAGGATGATGCTGTCAAAGGCAAACCCCTTATATCCATTTCAATCGGCAGTCACCTTGCAACAAAATCAGACCCCTTACTATGTCCATTTGAATCCACAGTCAGCTTTGTAAGATCTTGTAATCCCAAACTTTAAGTTTTTTTTTTAATCTTTCAGTATCGTCATCAAGATTTTTCAAATACAATTTATTTTACTCATCTATTTTTTTTTATATTTTAATTTACTCTCTTCATCTCTTGATTTACTTTTTTTTTTTTAACTCAAAATAAATTTAAAAGAATTAAAAGTATATCAAGATACATGACTATATCTATATATAAATTAAGGATTTAAAGTGTATATAAACAATTACTCCAACCATATCCTATCCCTAAGCTCTTTATTTCAAACATTAACTCTTTATTTCAAAATACCATATCCCATATTGAAGTATTACTAAGAATAATAGTTAATAGGATAATTATGTCACTATTTAGATTGGAATCTCATAATTTGGAAAAAAATAGAAATTCAAATATTAAAATCAAACTTTCAAAAATCCTATCTCTTGTATGCAAGCTTAAGATTAATCTTATATTTTATATGTTTATGTCATAATTTTTATATTTTTCACACTTTTCATATTTATGTCTCATACCCTTTTCATACATATATCTCATAAGTTTTGAATTTCCATTCAACTTAACCAAAAATTACAAAGGTACCCGTATTTACATATTAATGTCATGTGTTGTTTGCTTTCTCTCACTCTTTAACAGAAAATGGTAGAAACTTTTTATATTTGATTATGTTAAAAATTGGACACAAATAAACCTAAACTACAATAAAAAGAAAACAATTCAATAAATTGTAAGAATTAGAAGTAAAAAATAAAAATAAAAATTATTATAATTAACATATTGTCTTGTTATGTTTTTCATTAATTTTATACAAATAATATATTCCTATTTATTTTTTTCCCGGTTGTTGTACTCATCACCCTCCTTTAAATTATCATAACCAAAAATTAATAATAACGAATGGCATAAATCAAAGCTAATTTGCACAGCAACTTCACATTGTGATCAAAGTTCTCATATAATTTTCATATATTTTGTTAGATGTGCCAAAAACAGCCAGAAATGGAGAACGATAAAAAAATGTTTAAACATTAAAAAATGTATGTATATACGTATTATAGTCTAGCTACTTCAGATTTAGAAAATAATTTTTAAAAATCTAATTTTGTTTACAATTGGTAAAAAAAAGTTTTGTAACTCAATAATTTAAAATGAATCAATTAAATATCTAATATGATATTCAAATATTGGAAAAATATCCGGTCTTTCTTTCCTAAAATGTAATTAAAGAATTGATTTGAAAAAAAAAATGTATCCACTGAATATAAAATAATAGCTTCGTGGCTGGAAAACAAAACTGCTTCACTTTCAATAACTATCCAAAGCTTTTGTGGCTTCATTCATCCCAAATTCCAAGCATTACAAGCCATCCATGGTGCATCATGCCGTAAGCCATCAAATATCATGACACATACAATTATCAAAAATTGATTCAGTACAAATGTAATATTTTTAAAATATAATATTTTAAAACTTAAATGGTACAAATGTAATATAAAAAGTGAATGATAAATAATATTTTTTAAAACAAATGGAAAGCTTGTATAAGATTAAAAGCACTGAATATTTGTATAATTTCAAAACACTGCAATGCTACAGTACTCTAACAATGGTGATTTGAAATTAGATAATAATAAGGTTTTCAATTAATTCCTTTCAGAAAGAAAAAAGTTTTAAATTAATCAAGTGCTTTTAATTTCCAAAATTAAGAGTTAGGTTTAGATAGTGAGAAAAGTGGTGGTTGAAAATCTTTATTATCAAAGGAAAGTAGTGATGTTGGTGTTGTAATCCATTGGCCTGCAAAAGTACCTTCAACAAACCAACAAACCATTTTTGTACGTTCCTTCAAGAAAGCAAATTCTTATCCTACCACCAACCATCATCATGTTATATTCACTTATTCTAAAAGCTTCCTTCACTCTTCACACCCAAATGTGAGTACCCTTTGATTCATAGATGTTCCAAAGTTTTCATGTGGATAGGGAAAATGTGTATTTAAAAAAGTTTAAGAGGGCTTTTATGAGAAGGACCACTTAGTAAACTTTATTACTAAAAATATTTGTGGATGGTCTTTCATGTCATATAATGTGATCATGAATGATTTTAAATATTTTCATAACACACAATATTAAATGATAACTAATGATAATCAAACTCAATTATAACTATAAATATTAAGTGAGATTAATTTAGCAACAAAAGTTATTGTAGTAGGTGAAATTTATTATATTGATAAAGTTATAATGTCCTAGCCAATGATCTAAGAGATCATTCTTAATGTCAAATCGTTTAAATTTAAACCCTTTAACTGATTTGAGTTTTGACTCATAATTATTATTTTTTATCTCTCCTTATCATAACGTTTATATTATCTTATGGGTTTTTTTATGTATTTTTGTGTCATTTTTAAATTTTGAAAAATATATGCTAATAGATAAGTATATATAATTATGAATATATAAAATATAGAGATATGTAAAATATTTAATAATTAAAAATGTATAGTATTTAAAAGAACATAAAAAAATAAACAAGTTTCCACACAACAAAAGTTTTACTAGTATCGTATATATACAAATTTCAAAGTACTTCACAAACTAAATTATATAAAAAAATATAATTATATGAATATACATGGTAAAACTATCTAAGCTTGTCGAAAATTACCTATTGCATATAGTGTTTATCTCTTCATTATAAAGTATAATTGCTTAAGAAATCACATAATAAATACAATATTATGAGTTGTTAAGAATTAAGATGAATATATAAATTTATATAAGTAAATTTTATAATTTAAAATATCAACTATTTAAAACATCAATCAAACTAACAAGTTATATTGATTTATTTCAAAGTAATATAGATTTATAACAAACTCCATCTCTAATAGTTACAAGATAATACATAGTAAATAGAAATCTTCTAAATATTTAGATTAAATGTATTTCACTAAATATTAAGATACTACACAATGATGTTAAAATTCAAGTAACAATATAGTTATTCAAGCATTTATAAAATAATTAGATTAGTGATTTTATAACTTGTTAGACCATATAAACAAGTAGTATCTCTCAAAGTGTTGGAATGACGCTTAAGCAATTATCACTTAAGCGTTATGTGAGTATCTGAGCAAATGAAAGTAAAATCAATTCCTCTATTTATATTTGAATCACTTAATCAATGTGAGGTCAGTCAAGAGAAAAGTTTTCCTTAATTTTAGTCAGGTTGTTCAAGTGAGATAAACTTGCTCAAATGACAAGTATTTGATAGTGAAAGGATGTTAATAATGAGTATGTGATGATGTTGATATGTATATGTGTTATTGATTGATATGTTGAGATGCATGTGTGATATGCTTATTAATAATGATGATGAAATGTATGTATATGTATATTATTGATTGTTTGTAAAATATATATGACATTTTGTATGATATTTTGTCCTTTAAGAGGTACTGTTCCTTGTAAGTGTGTTGTTATCTTTTATAAGTGTGTGGTAAGAATACTTAAAATGATATTGTAACTTCAAAAATCATAATATTAAATACACAACCTATTATATAAAGAAAATATCTTAAAATTTATAATATGGCATTTTAAAAAGAATTATGTTTGATAACATTATTCAACCCCTATCTAATTTTTAGATTCTCTTTCTAATTTTTGCGTATGTTTTTCAAACATTAGTAATGTTTTTGTTGATTCGAACACATTTTTTAATCAACTAGAATTAATTGATGTTAATTAGAATTTTTTTTCTAACATCAACTATAGTTATTTTTTTTAGCGTAAGTCAAAGTTATTTTTTGACTGAATTTTTTTTACCAACAATGACAATATTATTATTTTTATATTAATCAAGGTTTATTATCAACGTTAGTGAGATTATATTTTATTTATTTATGAAAATTAGAATTTTCCAATCAAGTTAACAAAGCTATTGTTTGATTGATGTTTTGGTATTATTTATTAGTAAATTCATACCAATATTATTTCTTGATTAATTTTTATTACAGTTTTATCGATTAATGTTGATAATTAATGTTGATAAGACTACTTATTCTAAGTGTCCTAGATTTGTTTTACTTGATGTCTTAATAGTTATTTTTTAGTTGATGTCACAGATGATTGTTTCTTTATTGATGTCAATGGTGCCATTGTTTATTCAAAGTTAGTCAATTTATTAATGACACTTTTGAAAACTTTGAATAGTATTGTTTTGACTAATGTTTGGGACCGAAATTGTTTAATCATCATTAATAAAAAAAATTGAAAAAAAAAACTAATCAACTCTATAAAAAATATTTCTTTATTAATATTAATTAAAATAATTATAACTAATATCAACTGAAAATAACATGATGTAAAAAAAAATACTGCCAATGTTAATTAAAAAAATCTTAGAAACTTGACACTAAAATAACTTTAATAAATATATTTAAAGGAAGTTATGATCATAACATTTCTAATTAATTTTGTTTACAATATCTTTTTAATATGTAATTGTGAAGATTGTTACTTTATTAGTGAAAATAAATTGAAAACATTAAAAATAAAGGATGATAAGGGAGAATAGTTAGCATGTGATATTAGAAAAGGAGAGGTAATCTCAATTTGGTGTGACCAACAAACTAAAGAATAATAATTAAATAGAATTGATGTTATTAGTTGAGTTTTTTTTTTCTAAGATACAAACTTAAATTCTTTCTCACTAATGAATTGAGGATTGGTGATGCTTATATTCCATACTTTTTTAAAAATTAAATTGAGATTTACATTTGTAATTAATGAAATTAATTGTCCAATTTCTCTTTTTATGACATTAAAATAACTATAATTAATAAGAAAAACTAGAAAAAGAGTATGATTAGAAAATATCATGTATTTACATCTAATAAATACTTTTGTATGGACTAAAACTATATTGAACCTATATGCATAAATTAAAAAATATATTTAAATATATATTTATCACTCTCAATACAATACTTTAATCGCATTAGTTTGTACATCAATCCGTCGTGCATGGCACAGCTCCCCATTGATTATATATATAGGTAGGTATATCTTATATTTAATTGTATGATTGAGATTTATTCATAAACATAAAAAGGAATATGTATATATAGTTTATGACTTTGATTGGGTGCCTACCTTCTTGTGTCCAAATTGTGTATAAAATTTAGAGGAGGGTCATGTGATTTTGGACCCCATTATGTGAATAATGACATTGACATCTTACTCTCCAAATGTTAAATTGTCCAATTGTTAATGGATGAAATTTGAACCCACCCATACCTCTTCAACACTTAACATTAAAATCATAAATTTCTTTAATATAAAAATACAAGCAATATTATATATAATTTAAATAAAAACTAAATTATTATATATATATATATATATATATATATATATATATATATATATTATTGATAGCATTATTAGTATATAAAAAGATAGTCAAATATTATCTAACTGAAAAAATATATTAAAAATTATAAGTTTAATAAGTTGATGTAATTAATATTTATAATTAATATAATGATAATATTTTATATTATAATACTTTAAAATTATATATGTATTGACCTATTTTAGCTATGTATATTATAGTTTTCAGTCATTATTGAAGCACATACACTTGCTTCTAGTAATTTATATATATATATATATATATTGGTAAATTAATATTGACAATATAATAGTAATATTATTGTATTTAGAGCTAAACTAATAATTTAATAAATATAAATTATTATATATAAAATATTTTACAAACATAGACCTATTATATATATATATATATATATATATATATACTAGAATAAATTTTATTGAAAATATTTATATAAATATGCATTTTAATGACTAAAATATGTAAATTATATGTTCATCTATATTTCAAATAAAATTATTTATATTCAATATATTTATACTCATTAGACTATAATATATATATATATATATATATATATATATATATATATAATATATATATATATATATATATAATATATATATATATACACACACGTGTGTGTTATAACTTTTATTATATATAAAAAATTGCATTAACTAAATAGTTATCAGTTGTTGTTGAAATTTAAGAAAAAGAATTTCTAATTCCAAGTTTAATATTTTAATATTTTAAACAATTCCTTCTCCTATTTTTACATCTTACGACTTCAGGCAGCATTTAATCTTATCTTTTTTCTCCTATTGGCTCTTCCTGCTATGCCATTAATTCATATATTTGCAGCATTGAGATACTAAAAGAATTGAATAGCTGCAGATTTACATTACTTTAATTACCAAATAAAATTTACAAGTCTTACATTTGTTTTTTTTATGCAAAGATTTGTGAAATTCTCTTCATCTCTTTCTAAACTGATACTTTGAGGCGGCCACTGAATATAAAAGAACCAAAAATCTCAGGATTAGCAATGTACATATACATTAACTGTGTTTGTGCAATGCCTTTCTAGACAGAAGCCTTTGCCGCAAAGAAAAGTGGTTCCACTAAATTACCATTCTCCTTTACATTTTCAGTGTCAGTGTAGCACGTGACTCTGCAGTGAAACCTCCACTTTCTACTCCCATGGCTTCCTCGTTGCCCTTTGATGCATGAACTCAGATAAAGATCTGTACTTTGGCTGATTCTGGAAATGGGTTCTCGGATTCAGCTTCTGGGTCTCTGCTTTTGCTTTCACTTTGCATGCTTCAGCTTCATTTTCGGTTCCAGAGTGGCTGTAGGAGGAGATGCTACTCTGAAAGGGACTGTGGCCATTGATGACAAAGCTGTGATTGGAACTACTGATGCTGATTTTGTGTGTGCAACTTTGGATTGGTGGCCTCCTGAGAAATGTGACTATGGGAGATGCAGTTGGGGTCTTGCTTCTCTTCTCAATCTGGTATTTTTGCTTTCTTTTCTTCTTTTTTCAAATAGCTGATGAATTTCTGGAAGGTGGTTTTAGAATTATGAGTGTTTCATTTTCTCTGGCTACTTTCCTTTGATGATCCGTTGTCATTCTCTGTTTAATAATGTTTTTTTGTATTGCTATGTTTGAAATGATGTTTGAATCTATAATGCATGCCTACGATCTGCAACATAATTCCAGTAAAAAGAGAGAAATAATTATGTCTATTTTTTAAATAAATATTATGTCAATTTCTGAATATTGTTTGTGGTGGTGAACAAGGTGATAAGATTCTCATCACATCATGATGAGATATTAGTATATACCTTTCTTTATTTTTTCTTAATAATCGATGTTTATTGACTCTGGCTTCCTCAAGGTTTATGGAAATTCATATCTGGGCTGAGTTTTTAGACTTCATTTTTTTGAAAAGCGTGTTCATTTATTGATTAATTATTCTAAGGAGTTCACAAGCGTCTGTTTACAGTACCTTCCAAATCTTATACATCTTTTAATTATCATCTCTTTCAGGACCTCAACAACAAGATTTTTCTAAATGCAGTGAAAGGTAAGAGATAATTTACATCTCTATTGTAATTGAATTTGGCAGGGATCCAATTGTTTCCTTGCTTTTTAGTTTATTAGATGAATGCTTTGAGTTTTGAAAGCTTATCAAGGTATTGTTGTGTTGGCTACAAATGTTGTGCAGCCTTTTCACCTTTGAAACTAAGATTAGGTGGAAGTTTGCAAGACAAGTTAATATATGGCACTGAAGATTACCACCAACCCTGTACTCCTTTTGTTAAGAAAGCTTCTGATATGTTTGGTTTCACGCAAGGGTGCCTCCCAATGAAAAGATGGGATGAACTTAACTCCTTTTTTGAAAAAGCAGGGTAAAATTCAATTCTCCCTGTGATGTACGTGTGTGTTTGGAAACAACAAAATTCACCTTGTTGACATGAAAAACATATTTCTAAAACATCTTTAAACTGTTTATTTCAGGGCTAAGATAATTTTTGGATTAAATGCTCTTGCTGGAAAATCAATTCACGGTAGTTCTGCAACGGGACCTTGGAATTCCACCAATGCTGAGTCCTTTATTAGATATACTGTTAGAAATGGCTATACCATTTATGGATGGGAACTTGGTAAGCATATGCTGTTCTTGTTACAATTTCCAAACCATAGTTACATAATTCTCTCTATAGCTATGTCTTTTGTGTACCGAATTCACTTTACCACAATCTAAATACCAAGTTTTCCTTAAAGAAAGTCTTGTGGAAATCACTATATTCATCAAAATGCTCAAAAAGATGGTATGTTCTTCAGTATTTTTATGTTGAAGGAAATAAAACTGACAATTTCACTCGAGAATTAATCATTTTGTTGTTCTATATCTAGGCATTCTGATCACTTGTCATTGGCAGGCAATGAATTGAGTGGGAGTGGAGTGGGAACAAGCATTAAAGCAGACCAATATGCTTCTGATTTTGCTACTTTACGAGACATAGTTTACAATGAATACAGAGAGATTGATTCTAAGCCACTAGTCATGGCACCTGGAGGGTTCTTTGATGCAACCTGGTTCAGGGAATTTATAAGCAAATGTGGAAAAGCTTTGGATGTGGTCACCCACCACATTTATAACCTTGGACCAGGTACCCCTAACCGAACAGGCAAATATTCATTATATCTTCCCAGTTTCCATAACTTGATTATATTTGAAGGTTGCTTTATCTTAATGTACAGGAGTTGATGAACACCTTGTGGAAAAAATTTTGGACCCTTCCTATCTTGATAAGGAGGCTAGCACATTCAGTGGCCTCAAAGATATACTTGCAAGTACAGGTACCTCAGCTACAGCATGGGTTGGTGAGTCAGGAGGGGCCTACAATAGTGGTCGTCATCTTGTATCCGATGCATTTGTTTATAGTTTCTGGTTAGTGGCAAACTCCCTTTATTCAGATACAATCAAGGGTTTTTTAGAATTTGGGTAAAATATGTTTTCATCTCAAAATATCTTATTTTTTATTTTAGTTTCTATAAAAAGTTAGTTCTTGGTGAGGAACTAAAATCATGAAAACGTACTAAATTTGTATGGTTACTAAAACTGAATTTTGAGCTATTTTAAGAGATCAATATTTTGGCTAATGTTATGATATGACTAACAGGTATTTGGATCAGCTTGGCATGTCAGCTTCTTATAACACTAAAACATATTGCAGACAGAGTTTGATAGGAGGAAACTATGGTTTACTCAATACTACCAATTTCCTGCCAAATCCAGACTACTATAGGTAGTAATAATTGACTTTCAAAGTCTTGTTTATTTTCTATGAGATGGAAAAAAGGCCATATGACCAGTTTGCAAGGGGGACATGCATTTTTCATGTCATAATTTCCATGTTGAAGAATGGGGAACATATTTGTGGACCCACATATGCATAGTTTACTTCATTAATATATAATTCTTCATGAGCTGACATGAATCCAACAAACGTTCCATGCTTCATTAATTGCTTGACACAGTTTTTGGCTAATTTGGAAAGCACCCCTATTCCAATAATACAATAGGGAACCCATTTCAAATACATCCACACTATGTTTCTATGCAAATCTTCTGTCTTCTTTGCAGTGCTCTTCTTTGGCATCGCCTAATGGGAAGACATGTACTGTCAACTACCTTCTCTGGCACAAAAAGGATAAGAGCTTATGCACACTGTGCAAAGCAATCCGTGAGTGAATTTTTTATCTCTTTGATTGGGATACTTGCTCATAAACACACACATAAACACACAGATATACACAGACACACAAAGACACAGGCACACACACAAAGAGTCATAGATAGAGACACACACAGAGATACACACATACATGTGTATATATATATATATATATATATATATAAGGACACAAACAAACGTTATTCATGATATCTATCTTACAGAGGGGAATCACAGTACTGTTGATCAACCTAGACGGCAACACAAGTGTTGAAGCTGATGTAACCTTTGACAACAATGCAAAGAGTTTGAGGCTGAGAAAGATGTCTAGTCATTCAAAGATGATGGAACTACCTCTTGCAAGTGAAAGTGCAAGAGAAGAGTACCATCTAACTCCAGAGGATGGGAATATACATAGCCAAATCATGGTGCTAAATGGAAAACCTCTAAGGGTAAACTCCGATGGTGATATTCCTCCTTTGGATCCTATCTATGTGAACTCATCAGAGCCAATAAATGTTGCTCCTTTCTCTATTGTATTTGCCCATTTACCTGATGCTGTTGCCACAGCTTGCGGCTAGTTAGGTGGCACCAGGGGAAACCAAAAGTGGTTTCACTTGGTGGTTGAGCAAATTACATGGAACATGTGTTAGTTTCCTTCGTATCGTGGAGGAAGAGAAGCCAATTGTGTAGGTTGAGAATTGGGATTTTGATGGTTTTCTGCTTTTAGCCATTATTAAGTTCAATGTGATACAAATTGCAAATTGTAAGTGACACTGAAGGAGGTAACCCCTCTTGCACATTAATGATTGGTTTCTTTCTACAGCTGTAATTCTCCTCTGATGTGGTAGTGTTTTTTACCTTGTTCAATTAAATTTTTAAGAACTTTGTAAATTTGGATATTTTAAATTAAGTTTTTATTCAAAAATTGTTTTATTAGATGTTCAAACACGAGTTAAAAAAGATTGAGAGAGAAAAAAAAACAAGTTAAACGAGATTGGAGAGAAAATAAACAAGTTGATTGATAAGTTAGAAACAAATAAGTTAGATACAAAAAGACTAAACGCGATAATTAAATTAAAATCAAATGGTAAAGTACTTCAATGAAAATAAAGAAAAAACATTAGCAACATCAAATAGAAATTTACTTAAAAAAAATATTAAGCATCCAATAGAATAAATTTTTTTATAAAAATTCAATTAAAAAATCTAGATTTATAATGATTTAGGATTTAATGTTTAAATATTAAAATTGGTCAAATAGGTATTAAATCTTTACTTTCTATTGAAAAGGTTATTTTGTTGAATAAATTTTTGTTGTAAACAATCTAAATTACAATCTACTTCACATAAACCTATTACCATAAGTAAATTATGTAATAATGGATGTAATCTTGTTTTCAAGAAAAGCCAATATATAATAAAATATTATGATAAGACTCATTTATTTATTGTCAATAAACAAGGTAATTATAACCATTTAAACTCATTTATTTATTTCCAATAGACAAGATAATTATAACCATTCAAAATTCATAATGTCATTTATTAACATAAGATGGTCCTCTTAAGAACAAATTTCATTTGATCTATAATTCAATACATTTCATAGTTCCATAAACTATCATCAATTTTTTCACTTTTTCACTTGAGTCCAAGATTCAAAACTAACATGTAAAATATGTTCTATAATGTATAATATCAATCCAAAACATTTTATAACATCTTTAAACAAGAACAAACATCGTTATATACTTACTTTACATTTCATAACATCTAACTCAAAGATTACCTCAACTTCATATAACTATTCAAACTCATAATGTCATTCCCTAACATAAAATACACCATCTCAAGAACAAATTTCATTTCATGTATATTTCAGTATATTTTATAATTTCATAAACTATCATTAAATTTTCACTTGATTTGAAGACTCAATTCTAACTTTCAAGTTGCTCCATCAACTAATTCATAGTCCAACACAATCACATATCATACTCTCATCAGCTTGAAACTCACTTTATATTGTTCAAATTTCAGAACTCAACTAAGAATATCATATATCAAATTTCTATGTAAGGTGAAACCTTTATTTTTATCAAACTAATAATACAAAAATAAATTTTCAACATTTCTTACCCATTCTCAATGAAATGCCCACTACCTAAGGGGTACATGCCTAAAACATAAACATCCAATTCTAAATCATTTATATACAATACTTAACAAGGATAACTTCTCTCATTCAAAATTAACTTAAATTACAAGGATTCACAAAGAAAAAGTGAGAAAAATTTTAAGATTCTCCTTATCTAATCAATATAAATAGAAAATAATAAAATTCCAAATCAAGATTAAATTAGTTGAAGTCCCTTTTTTCAACTAACTAAAGTAAAATAAGTAAAAGGATAATTAAAAGATTTTCAAAGGAATGAGAAACTTATTCCAATTCAAACTCTTTAATGATAGAAACGATTTTTTAACTCACGAGCTATTACAAAATAGGACTTAATATTGAAAAGGAGGAGATATACGTTGTGAGAATCTTAGATAAATAAAAGAAAAAAAAACTTAGAAAAAGATTGAAAGAGATTGCATACATGTGAAAGAAGAGAGAAAAATAAGAGATTTTCACACCACTAAATTTTGCTTATTACTATTTTAACCTTTAAAAACTAATTAATTTATAATTTAGGTAACATTATTTTAAATTTTAGATTAAAAGGAATGGCAAAGTTATGAAAATATCCTAAAACTTTTAAAGTTCAAATCAAATATTAAACCTTTATTATATAATACCAACACAACATTCTATAAAAGAAATTCTCATAAAACTACAAATATTGTATAAATATAATTTAAATTTATTAATAGCGTAGATATATTTTACATAATTATTTAAAATAAATAAATTATACTCATGTAAAACAATTTGACACATCTATCTAATTACAAATTGGATAGTAAATCTGTTGAATTCACATTAACTTTTCAAAATTATATTAATAATATTTTTTATTGTTTAATATTATAAAATAATTTACTCATTATTTAATTACAAATGATCCATTACAATATAATTATACTTTTTAATAATAACTATTTTAAAAATTTGTAATTAATTTATTGTTTTGAAAAGTGATGAAACATAAGATATAACTCACGTGGTAGGTGTCGAGTTGATTTGGGTAAACGAAACCATTAGGAACCTTGACACTAACACAAACTCTAATCAAACACAGGGATTTTGACAAAAGTGAACAAAGCGAAACCGTGGAATAAAAGATTCCTCACGCAGGGTTCGTTTCCCTCTCTTCTCTTCTCTTGTGTTGCTCCTTCACACAACTTCCCTCTCTGCAAGCCAAGAATTTGTGCTCTTACATTCATTCCTCTCTTTCTTCCCCTCTTTCTCGCCGCTCCGAGATCTGCACAACATTTTAGGTAATACCTACTTTTTCTTCGTCGTTAAGATTTCAATTTCGCTACGTTGTTATCACATGTAATTGTACGTACCCTATGCCTTTGTGTTTTCTCGCTCTTTTCATTAATTTAACTGTCGGTGGTGATCATCAAGTTCAGCTAGAAATTTGAATGCTATCTTTCGGATTAGGTTGATGCATGGACAAAAGTGGTAAAACGGTGTCGTTTGATTTGAGCTGCGGTCATTTTGGATTATGTTGTTATTATGTACAGTATCGGCTGTTTGAGTTTCTCTGTTTTGTTGTTTTGGTTGATTTTTTTCTTCCGCGGATTTCACTCGATGAGACTCCTTGCATTATGATCCCTTTCCTTTAAAAGACGATGTCGTTTTCTCTTAAAGACTTTACTCAGCTACCAACATTTACTTTGAACCTTAATCTAGACAATAGTTAACCCTTCTTGTACCCTGATTTTTAAGCTCCATTTGTTGAACTTAAGCAGAGAACCCAACCCAAAAGACAATCCATTAAATAGGAGAGTCTCGAGAGTTATTCACTCAATGCACGAAACTTCACTTTTGCGTGGTGATGGTGATGTTATTTTTGCAATGAAATGTGTTGCAGTTTACTTCCTGTTGTTGGTAAGCATTTATGAAAGGATGCAGATTTGGGTTTCTAATCGTGCTATTTTATTTTAATTGGGATTGGGACTGAAAAGTACTACCCTTATCTTTTTTGTTCCATGGATTAAAAGATGTCATAATGTTCTATTATGAATCAGTCTGTCCTAGAGAAAACATCATCTTCCAATTTTTTTTTGAAAATGGTTTTTCTCAAACTATTTATACATGTAACGAGAGGGCTGTCTACTATTTAATTTTTGGTCCATTTTACTAACTATTGGCTTCTATGGTTTTCTCCTCATGCCCAAACCACTTAAGGAGGGATTCTACCATTATCTTTTATTTATTTTTCTGTAACGTTTGCTACCCCAACTTTTTTTAAAATTCTTTTCTAATCCTATCTTCTCTGATATATTGGCGTATCCAGTGCAACATTCTCATGTGTTATGCTGACATCACTCTCTTGATGCCTTTTTGTTGTCCATTGGTTTGTTGCATGCAGCATGACAAATTGGAATGGAGACAGTATTAAAGATTAGCGTGTAGTATTTTTATGCTTTTCAATTACTGAGGACAAGCTCTGGTATTCGCTATAACTAAAATGAGAATTGGAATTGATGCAGTATTGGGCAAATGCAACTGCTAGTGAAAATTGGGTAGCTAATTTGTGGAGTGACACGCCCCTGGAACTTGGAAAGCTGTGGTAATGGATCTTGATGGGGGGAGTTCGTCATCAGTTAGCAAAGGAGTGCAGGAAATTCCAGGACGTTCAGCACATGGTGGTGAGTGTTACTTTCTCGGCAGGTTTTCAACTATTTCTGAAAGATTAGACACTGCAAGTTTTGGTAATGCATTAATGGTTTTTCTAATAGATGATTTATATTTATATTGGCAACGATATGATTAATGAATGAATCACTTCTTATTTTGTTTCATTTGGACCTGTATAATAAACTGGAAACAAAACAGGGTTTTGTCAGGAGAGTTCAGTTACTGGTTTCTTTACATGAATTGAATGCTATTGAATGATTTTTTTATTTTCATTTTTTTTATAATTCTGCCTCTTCTTGAAGCATGATATAAGAATGAAATTGTAAATTGTTTCATCACCAGTAACAATAATCAAAATACTGATATTAGTAATCACTGTCTGCAGTTACAAAGAAGGATAGAAGATATTGTATTTAGTTGTCCTCCTTGAATGCATAAGTTTTTGTTGTAGAGGGAGCGGAAGAGAGAGAGAGAGAGCTAGAAAAAATAATCTAGAGAGTTTAGAGAATGAAAAAGCTTATTCAATTGAGTACATATATTATTCACACATATCTTTGTAATAGACTTAGGGCTTGCTTGGACAAGCTTCTCCATAATCATTTATTGGTGAGAAAAAGAAGAAACCAATGGAATGAGCTTCTCCATTAGCTAAAATGAACTTGTGCACAAGTTAAAAATAAAAATTTAGAGAAGTTGTATGAGAGAAATTCTACAAAGTAGCTTATGCATAAACTAATTTTAGCTTATAGAGAAACCCCCATTTCAAATTTTTTCTTCTACAAGTACTTAAGGAGAAACCTGTATGTTAAAATTATGATTGTTATTTTATTGTACTCCTCTCTTCTAGCCTAAGGGTTGAGCAAGAAGTAGCGCTGGAGCTAAGTACCTCATGGCAGCAACTACATGGCTGAAGCCATTTCTCCATTGTTAAAATTTGGAGATACATAGGATACTTGACCAATATGTTAATGAAGTTGTCATTCACATGGCATCAAACCCAGTATTTCATGAGTGAACTAAACACATAAAAATTTGTTTGTCATTTTGTGGGAGAGAAGCTGTTATGTGGAGAAATCATCACTGACTTTGTCAACTCTAGTGACCAAGGTAGTTAAAATCAAAATTCGTAAGATTGTAGGATTATAGATTTTATATACTATATGTGATCTAAATCCCTTGCGGGATTGTGACACAACAAAATCATGGATCATCGAATAAATTCCTAATAACATGTCAATCACGATTTTCTTCAAATTGTCCACTGCACTAACTATTCATCTTCTTGAATAAATTGATTAAGTTCAAATAAATCTAACCTTAATTAAAAATTAGTTCAATTAAATTTTTACCTTGCTATGTGTGTTTTCAGCCGCAACGTCATGAGTTAAAACTAATATAGTTAAATTTCACCTTGTATTTCCAACATTGCAACACCTAGTTACTCTCTCCCAGTGAATTGGGTTTTAATTAAAACAAATTCCAGACCCAATTAAAAATTAACCATGTATTTTGATATGCACCCTTCATTTTCTTGGTGGAACAAATTTCAATTAAAATAAAACTCAATTAAGACACTTTTTTTAACGTACGAAACTCAAAAATTACAGTCACACACTCAAGTTACATATAGAAAGTAAAATTTACAATCTGAATTATGATCTCACAATTTACGATTTTGTGAACTTTTCACGGTTTTAATCATAATCTCGATTTAACTACCTTGTCATTCTCCAACTTGAAGACATGCTCACTATCTCGTATTAATCACATTTGTAACTATCTTGACTCATATGACATATATGCTCCAACTTGAGCGGGAGTGTTGATGATATAATTTGAACTCTGTAATCAGGGAAATATGAACAACTGAAAATTAGTGATATTTTCCATTATTAGGATTCCGTATATTATATTAGAATGATTATAAATAAAGGATTTATGTGTGTGATTAAATACACGATTCACAACAACAGAGAAACTCTATGTACAGCTTTCATAAAGCTACTTTTTGAGTGTATGTACCTAACCTAGGGTTGAGTGTTACAGGATATAACTTTTCCTTGTATTGTACTCTCCTCTTTCCATATATATATATATATATATATATATATATATATATATATATATATATATATATATATATATATATAATAAACATCAGCTGAACACAATTACTCACTGATTTTTTTTATCATATATAAATTCAATGATGTCCGAAAAGACTCTTAGTTGAAACTAGTTCCTAGCTAATATTAATTGAGTACAAATTCCTAGATACTAATACCCATAAACACTAAATACATTTTATCATATGATTACACGAATCTTCTATTTCCTAAGTACATTACATATCATCATTTCCAACATTTTGACCAACACTGTTTCAATCATATGGCTGTAAGAGTTACAGAAGAATTACTTTCATTTATTTCTCCAAAAAATAGTCTTGTAGCAATTTATTTCTGTACTTATTTTTTTCTGTTTCTGCACATGCTACAATGTAACTTCTGATCATTTTTATTGTCACATTATGGTGACCTACATAAGAATGGGGCAATCAAATTTTGTTGACATATCCCGTTTTCAATGCATTTTATACATTTTCTCTTCTTGAAAATTGACTTTGTGGTAGAATGAAAAAAGATTGTTATGATGCTAACTCAGAATTCTCCAATACATTGAAATTGAATCACATTTTTTTCTTTAGAAAGGTCTTTTGCTATTGAACTGTTTTATTTGTTTTCCCCCTCTTTTAGTTGAAACTTGTACTGATTGCTATTGTGATGGTTTTGCAGCATTCTATCAGTTTACACAGCAGAACCTTCCAGCATGTAAACCTGTGCTTACACCTGCAGTAGTTAGTTCTTTGACAAAACTTGAATATTTTATGACACCTTATTCTATGAAATGCATGTACTAAATCTCAATCAATTTCTATGCAGATCATTGCTACATTTCTATTGATGGGTTTCATTTTCATTCCAGTTGGACTTGTTACACTTCGGGCCTCAAATAGTGTATAAATAATTTCTACTTTGTTGATATTAGAACCGAATCTTTTTCCCCCCTCCCCTCTAAATCTTCATGCTTTCCAAAATATTTATTTGACCTATTTATTTGTAGGTTGTTGAAATTGTTGATAGGTATGACATGGATTGTGTACCTGAAGAATATAGAAATAACAAGGTCACATATATTAAAGATGACTTAATCTCCAAAAACTGTTCACGATTCTTAAAGGTGATAGTTCAATTTATGATTTATTACATCATTTATTGATTGTTGCTTCAGCGTTCAGTGATTTTCAGTTAAATAGATCAGTGACACTTAGTTGCTTAATTTTCCTTTTGAATGATTGGCTGGCTTCCTCTTAATCTTTGGCATAGGATTCACAAAAATCTATAGTGACATTCCTATATCCTTATACTTTCAGAAGTGGCATAGCATGACCATGTAGAGTGGTTAAAACTTGTGTACTTAAAGTGGAGCTAGTTATCTATTTTCTGCAGTTATATTGTTATTACAATATGGGAAGAATCTTCTACCCTTCGAAAGAAAATTATATGTGCGGATATAGATATTATGAACCATGGAAATCATATCTGGTAGTACATGGTGATGGGTTTTGACATTGTTCAAAAGGACATGGTATAATAAATATTATCTTACATGTATTGTTACTTCACTTTCATAACATTTTTGGCGTGCTTTTTCCTCCCTCATTGAATTGTGAAAGAGAATTTTGGGCTGGAAGCTAAAATGCTAATATCTCGCCAAAAAATTATCAATAAATTTGATCTTTTTACTACCTCTTGATTATGTCTACAATTTTTGTAGGTACCTAAGCCAATGAAAGCGCCAATATATATCTATTATCAGCTTGATAACTATTACCAGAACCACCGACGGTGAGGATTCTTAGTTTTCCTTTTGTTTTTTGTTCAAATGCAATGATTAAGTCTTTAGAAAAAGTACTATTTGTCAAGGACTCCAAATCATCACTCAACTTCAGATCTTGTCTATTTATACTTTCTCTTTCACATTGATCTCCTTTTATTTATTTGTTTGTGTTTTGGTCAATAAACCAGCCATTTTTATATCATTTGCTGGTTTCTCGTTGTAGGAAATAGTTTATTGTGTAACTGCGAATTTTAAATTGAGCAAACCTGAATGTATGCCCTGTTTTATTCTTAGGTTATATTTGAACTTATTGACATTTCTCCAAAACAATTCCCGGATTTATTTCCTCAAGTTTGATTTTCTATCTCTACTAATTATTAGGAAAAAAATTGCATAATTATAGCTTCTGTGTATAGCCATCTTCAACTCTTAGTTTCAATTAGTCCTAATCCTTCCGTTGAGTGAATGTACTAAATCTTAAAGCATTGATTCATTCCCTTCCCCCTGAAGAATCATATTTCCCTTTTTGTTTTTCCTAATTCTAAATGAAAAAGTAACTTTCATGAAGAATCACTTACCCGCAGAACGTAGCATGTTCTATGTTTTCTGTAGATAATAACTTCATGATCCAAACATTACAAACCGAGCTTGTTGATTTCATATTCAGAGACTTTGAAAGTCTGAAGCATCCAGTGATTCTTTGGCTGCTCAATTTTCTTGTATAGCTTCAGGAAAATCATAGCTTCTAGCATAATAGATTGGCAAATTTAGGAAATCCTATGAGTGCTTTAAATAAATCTAATCCAGTATGCAGGTAAGTGGCATCCTACTACTTTTGTATTAAAAATTAACAATCCCTTAAATCTTTTCCATCCAGAGCATAAAAAATACCTATTCACCTACTCTAAAAGTCAAAGTCAATGTGAACAATTACCAATCCATTAATAAAGTGTCTATCTTTCTGAGATACTTTTTTCTTTCAAAATTAATTGACATTAACTAGTTTCGAAATGGTCGAGTAACTTGTATGTCTCGTACTGTAAGATCAGCCATACAGTTGTGAGGCCTGTTGAAGTTCAGCATCTGATTGACAATAATACCCGTAGCTGGATGGTGTCTCTTTTTATGGCTTTTGGTCTTGTTCCTTAACATAACTTGGGTTTTGAGGTTCTTCTTTTCAGGATGCCAAATATGTTCTGTTCTGCCTATTTGTTATTTTTACTTTTTAAATTAAGAAATGATAATTATTAATATTTTTATTTTGATGGTTTAGATTAACAATTAATGATCAAACTTTTTCTATGTTGGTTACTCACTTAATGAAAGGACCTTTGTAACATTAACTGGAGTTTAAGGTTTAATTGGGCTGAAGTAAAATCAAAGATGCTTGCATGCAAAGGGCGCAAAATTTAAGGTGTTTTTTTACACTAGTTTCTTAGTTGTCTTTTAATTATTTGAGCTACAGGTCATCCCAACCATTGTTAAAATTTTAAATTATTTCTGTTTTTGTCATTTTTTATTTGTCTTTGAATTTAATCTAATGTACTTTAGTAGGAAAAATTTCAGGTTCAGAATAGATCTCTTAAATTAGAGTCTATATACCGTAAAAGGTGTATACATTCAACTATGAAATTTTGTTTCTCCACTGTTCACTCAAATTTTCAAAATTTGTTCAGGTATGTCAAAAGTAGAAGTGACCTGCAGCTCTTACATGGACTTGGATACAATGACACCAGTTCTTGTAAACCTTTGGAGTCCTCCCATAATCTTCCAGTTGTACCTTGTGGGTTGATAGCATGGAGTTTGTTCAATGATACATATAAATTCAGTCGTGGGCCATCAGAATTGAAGGTCAATAGGAAGAATATTGCTTGGAAGAGCGATCGTGAACATAAATTTGGAAAACATGTTTACCCATTTAATTTTCAAAATGGGACTTTGATTGGGGGTGGAAAGCTGGATCCAAGTATTCCTGTGAGTTTGAAGCTTTTGAATTGCATATTGAGCTTTTCCTACGGACATCATGTCTTACTGTAACCAAGTTCCTTATTTAGATTTTAAGTATCTTTTTGTGTCGTACATTACAATGCATTTTCCTTTTATTCATATATTTGACAGAATTCCCTAGGAGTTAAAAGATAGGCTTAATTACACATTCTGGTCACCTTACTATCATCATTTTGCAAATTTGGTTCCTCCTTTTTTTCTCTCCACAAATTTGATTTCTTGCTACTTTAATTATGTGATTTTGGTCCATACATTAGGTTGACATCAAAATTTAACGAGAATGCTGATGTGGCAGTGCAAGAGTGTCATGTTAGCACTTCTATTAATATTGAATGTCAAGTTAATAGATGTTGCATAACTAAAACAGTGGAGGGACTAAATTTGAGAAAAAGAATAAGGGAGATCAAAAAGTGCAATTAAGCCTAATAGCGATACTTATTAGCAATAGTTTAAAGATAGCAGGGTTATCATTATTATGTATAGGGCTGCTAATTTTCACTTTTTCTTTTGTGTGGGGTGACGGGGCGTGGGCGTGGGAATGATAAAATCAGTTTCACCGTCAGCACCAGTGGATGTATATATGCATGTACAAGTGGATTATAAATAATACCCCAAATTTTATCTCACTCGTGGGGTTGGTTACATGCGTTAGTCAATGCCATTGGATTTACGGAAGATATGAATTTCAATAAAACTTTTTTGACAAGGATCTGTTTTTGTAGTCTCTGAATCTTTTCCGATATCTTCTACTCCTTTCCTTTTGTTGGATTTTCTTCCATTTGATCTATTTTTCTTAATGAACCTTTTATTGGCCTTCTTTTCACACTGTCAAATCAAACTAAGTGATTTTTCGTTGTACTAGTTCTGCTCCAACCTTCTTTTTGTGTATATGTCTAGTCATCACATCAGCATTTTCCGCTCTGCCATACTTTTATTTCACTCTGTGGACACTTCTTCCAGAGTATAACTGGTTATTGTACAATTTTACTTTGAGTTCTATAGGCCCTTCTCATAATAATTGCACACCAATTTTTTCCCTTCTCATAATGTTCTTTGCGCAATTAGAATCTGTTACCAGTAAGGTAAATGGTAACAACCTTGACCTCAATACTCACCCTAGGATTATTGGTCAATGTGTGCATAAAAATATAGTTAATATTTAGTAGCTTTCAAGTAGGTATCTCGATGTGCATTTTCTTTATCACTCCTCTCTTTTCCCTTCTGGCCTGAAATCAGTTGCACTAATCGAGTGCATACGCACAAATGAAAATATTAATAACTGAAGTTGAAATTTGGTGTTTGGGAAGGTAGACAATAAACATCTCTTGTAACTATTAATTTGCTCATTTAAATTTTCTGTATGCACTGATTTTGTTGGTATATTTTCTGTGTTTTGACTCCAATGCATTCTGATTCCCATATATCAGCTTGGTGATCAAGAAGATCTCATAGTTTGGATGAGGACTGCTGCTCTCCCCAGCTTCAGAAAGATATATGGTAGAATTGAAGAGGATTTGGATGCAGATGATGTTATAGTAGTCCACCTACAAAATAACTATAACACTTACAGTTTTGGTGGAAAGAAGAAGCTTGTTCTGTCAACATCCGGCTGGTTGGGTGGAAAAAATGACTTCCTTGGAGTTGCAAATTTATTTGTTGGTGCCTTTTGCATTTTCATCTCCATCATCTTCCTGTTGCTTCATATGAAAAATCCTAGGTAATTTCTCGATGCGTTTTGATCATTTTGTGCACGTGAGACCACTTTATCATGCAGTTGCTTGGAGGATGCTGAACTCTGCTAGTTTTTGGCTTCTCTAACTCTTATCTACTGCATGAAAACCTTGTAGTTTTCTTTTTCTGTTGCCTTTCCATTTAAGATCTTTTGAGCTTTTATTCTCGCATAATCATGATAGGAATAGTAGTTTTTGAGTTGTGGTAAAGGTTAATAACATGTTTTAAACCGGTGGTGTCATATAATTTACTAATTCTATACATTATTAGCGGATAAGACAAATCCTTGTCTTTGAGGCAGGAGCGAGAGGCCTTTTAAATGAAATTTTGTGAATGAATATTTATACTATTTATTGTGAAGTCATGAAATTATTTGAAACTGAAAATTTGGAAACTTACATAGAAGAAAATGTATAAAATTGAGTAGGTATACCTCATAGGGAATCCCCAACAACGGTAATTTTCCAAGAAAGCATGTTCTGGTCATTCTGCTATTCTATATTTTGAAATTGATTGTCTCGTACATCTTTTGAACTGGCTTTTGCTTACAAGTTATGCTTCTTTTTGGGACAGACCTTATGGGGACACGACCTACTTATCTTGGAATAGGAAGAACATTGCTAGCTGATAAAGGACACGGAATGGTACACTGTTGGTAGTACTTTTCTTAATGGGATACACAAGATACATGTTCTTGCTATTAAACTACTGTATTTAATTGTAAATGATGAGGCAGAGTAAGCATCTCCTTTGGGATAGTCGAGAGCTTGGGTTTTTGTATGAGGTCATAAAATCAAACCTCAGCATTGCCATTGTACACAAAAAACACTATATTGAAATAGAAACCGTATGTGGTCTTGTATTTTGCAGCATCTTTTTACAGAACAGAATTGAAAGATTTATTAAACAATGAGTACTCTTGTAGTTTAATCTTATGCAGCAGTATTATAAACTATATAGGATCTCAAGAAAGGATTGTTTAGCTTCTCAGAGCATTTTACTGATGGTTGAAACGGAAGGCTGGTCTGTCTTCTTTAGATTTTTTTTCTTTAATTGATACTATCACCTGTCTTCTTTAGATTTTTTTTCTTTATTTGATACTATCACTTACCTGATTAATTGTTTGTTGAAACAGAACATTCCGCAGAATATCTTATACAGTCATTCTATTTCAACTGAGTGCCTTAAGTACAAATCCGATCAAGGACTGATAATTAATAGCTATTAACTGCATTCATAAATATGGTCGAACAGCTTCATAGTAATTAGTTCCTTAAAATTTATCAGAAAAGAAATTCGTGGAAAAGGCTGTTTTTAGTAACATTTCTTCTTCTTTTCATTTTATCACATCATAAACGTCCCAACTGTATTATAAATTAAAAGAAAAGTGTTAATAATGGATGTAACTCATTTGTGAATCCTAATTATTTAACAGTCTCACTTTCAGCCATGTCGGATTCTCTATTATCTTTATCTATACAAGTTAATTCTGGATTTTAATAAATATCTATTTCGATTTTCTTTTATTTCATTATCTATGTTGCATTTCAATAGTTTAGTAAAACAAATTGTCAAGTAAATCATCACAATTTAATTTTTTATTATAAATAAATAATTTATACATTTAAAGATTTTTTTTTTCATGAATTTTCTTTAAAATATAGCTAATTTTTAAATATATTTATCTTATATGACATTACTTTAATTAAGACGTGACTTGTATTTTTTATATTTTAAATATGTATTTCTTATAAATCTCAATTAAACACAACATATATGGTAATTCATTTGAGTTGAGAATTTAATTTTATGTAATGTTTGGTACATGCCATAATAAAAATGGAATAATAATAAGTTATGACAATGATAATGACGGTAGTGATAACAACTATAATAATAAAATGATAAAACTAATAATGATAAAAATAAAGATAGTTGTTATGATAACAATAATAGTGTGATAATAATAAAAGTAGTAAAAGGAATGAGGTGGTAAAAATGGTGACGGAATAGTTGGCACATGTCTAGTTGTTTTTTAAATTTGCAACGTATCTACTTTTTTGTTTAAGCTTGTGTGTATTTAATCTCTTACAGTGTATCTATTTGATTGTGTTCTTCGGTATGTGTAATATTGTTTAAACTTTGTGCATTGTCTAGTGCTTTAAGTAACTTTCTTTAAGCTTTGTATAGTATTCAGTTGCTTGTAATGTGTCGCAACATGTCTAGTTGCTGTGTATTTGAGTTCCAATTAATATTATATTTTAGTTAATTCTCTAATACTTCAGGCTTTTGTATAAACTTTTTATCTTTTGTATGTTTTTTATACTTTTCCTGATTCACACTAAGCAACTTTATTAGATAAATCAAAATATATTATTATTTATTATCATCAAAATTATAGATTGTCTTAGACAAAAATATATTAATAAAATATTAGATTATACATAATAGGATATTTATTCATGTATTAAGTTGTCTATGTCACAATACTTATATTTTTTTATCTCAATTGAAGATAAAGAAAATACCATTAGTCCCTTTATATACTTGTATAAGTCAAAATAACAATAATAATATTTGTACTAACTTCAAATTACAATACAACCTTCAAGATGTTTTGAAAAAAGGAGATATTGTAGATTACATTAATTTTGTTTAAGAACATCTAGAAGTGGTAAAAAAAATCCTAAAAATAATTAGATTGTTACAATTCGGTCCACATAATCAAAATAATATTATTATCAAAGAGGTCCATTTAAGAGTTAAAAAATATATATAAAATATCATTACTGATAGAAGTATAGCATATCGTTATTTGTAGATTTTGATGTTGGATTAAGACTTTCCTTAATAAAGTCCCATCCTCTTTTTATAATTGACAAATGCAACCAAAGATTTGTCTAACAAATTTAAGTTAAGAATTAGGTCTTCAAATTGTTATTATGACAACTTTTGTCTACTAGGAAATGAATTTACTATTTTAGTTAAATTATGTCGAATTTTGAGTTTTTTTTTTTTTGTGAGTAATTTTTTATTTTTTTTACATTTTTCTTTTAGCATACTTTATTTTATGCCTAAATTAACATCACAAGCATTTAAATTCTAACCACCTAGTTTAAAAACTATAAAAGAATTAGGAGAGTTTAAATCTTTATTTTTCTAACAAGACATGTAAAATAATAGTAAGATCCGCATGACTATTTGTAAATACATAAAGCAATCATTTAGAAAGTAACAACCAAAACCGAATGTTAGTAGAAATTACAAATTAAAAACTAATATTTAACCCTAGTTTCCCGAAAATCTATATCAACCTTTGAAACTTTAGTGCTACCTCCCTAAAATGTTGGATCCCCCATTGTCAAATCCTCATTTTCGGTGTTCAAACCAATAATAGGTTCTTTTCACCCTTATATAAAACTCTTCTCAAGTGTACCATTCTTCAATCAAACACTTTGCATTCATAACATTCAGCAATTTTCCTTGCTCTTTAGGCTTGAAGTTTCAATCACATATGAACAACATGAAGGGCGTTCAGAATTGGGGTGAAGTTGCACCAACCATCATACTTCAATCATCTTATAAGAGACCTCAACGTTGGTCCAAGTTGGAGCCAATCATGGAAGAAGAACAATCACATGGCTCAGGAACGTTGAACAGGAGAGTTTTTGTTTCTATGCCTTTGTTACTCATCTCTGGCTTTCTATACATTTTCTTGTATAGAGGATTGGTAATATGAAAACAATTTTTCCCATTTTACTAGGAAAAAAATTAATGAACAAAAATTTTAAATCTGTGAGTTGAGATATCAAGCTGTGTTGCCAATCATTAAAATTAAGAAGAATATCTTTTGCCTTATCACAAGTTTCCCTGAAGCATGATTGTTACTTATTCAGAGAATTTTTATTTCCAACACCTTTTAATTAATATAGAATGAAGTGAATGTTAGGTTAAAGATTTAAATTTATAAGTAATAAGTAATCAATTCTTTTTCATTAGTTTTGATCCTTGTAGAACAATTTCTGAAAGAAGAATTAAATAGAATCTTAAACTCACTTCGTAGAAAATTAGACTAAATTATCTAGTATGCAAGCAACAAAATCAACACAAATAAATTTTATATTGATTTACTCAAACTTAATAATTATGTTTAATTGTTTTTAACAAACTGTTCAAGAGATTTTATTAATTAAATTAATAATTATACAGTATTTAAACTATTTTTGTTACAAAATTAGGATGTAAATTTTGCACCGTCATTCTATTAACCTATCTGTAATGATATTTGTTATGAATCCTATCTGTAATACTGAATATATTTTACGAATAGTTATCCGGTAATTGAAATAAATTCAGGAATTTGTTCTTCTAAATTTTTGCTATATGTGATTTGTCTCTAAAAATATGAAAGGCAAAATTTGCATAGCAATTTCTACAATATAACTAAATTAATTGTCTATTTTAAAAATAAAAAATTTACTCCAGAAATAGTTCAGATACTAAATTTTATAAATTATTTAAATTAAAAAAAAAATCCACGTTTGAAATTTTATCGACATTTAATAGCGGGACCCACTCGCGACCTTTTGCTTACCCTTAGAACCGGGCTTTTCCTTTGCTGTGGATGCACCATAGATAGGAAAAGTTAACGTTGAACAAACTTTTTCAGAAATGTTTTTAAAAAAGAAAAAGAAATTAGTTTAATCTCTTTATCCATTAAAATTAATTTATATATAAAATTAAAATATAAATGTAGAATAATTATGTAATAAATTTATATCTTACTTTGTACAAAAGTTAATTTTAATTTATAAAACCACGCATTTCTCTTATTTTTCTTTTCCTAAACGACACTTTTGTAACGTATATGAATTTCTGCCGAAGTTCCTGGAACCAGACAGAATCTGGATAATCTTAAGGCAAGACCCTACTTTGTTCATTGTCACTGTCATTACTAGCGCGCATAATGTTTTTATAATTAGAGAAAAATATTTTAACAATTTTTTCTTCCTTCTTTAATGATTAATTACTATTTTTTATATCAATTATAAGCTAATAATCAATACTTTTAATCAACTGATTATCATCTTCCAAATAATTTTTAGACAAAATATGTTTTCATCCTTGTAATTTGGTTTTAACACATGAATGTTACAATTAAATGTAATTTTAATTAGATGTATAATTAATATTATGTTAAGACAGTTTCACATTACTTTTTTATTATTAGTAAAGATCTAGAAATACGTTTAAATTTCAAAAAATCTTAAAAAATATATCTAAATTTTAGAAAGATAAACACAATATAATTCTTTTGAAAATAAAATATATTTAACATTTTAGAAAGTTTACACGGATGGAAAACGTATTTTACCTTTCAAAGAAATAGTTCATCCTTGAATTTTGAGTAACACACGACCTAATATCCTTAGGAAGAAGAGAAGTAGATAAGTGATGAACTTATAGCATAAAAGTTAAATCTTTGAATGCAAGCATTAATCAGCAAATTTATAACAGAAGGTAACAGCAAAAAAGAACTTAATTACCATAGCTATATATGTGTATCTGACAGCAATTAAAGTTAAAACATGAAGCTACAAAAAGATTTGAGTGGAAAAATCTGCTTCATGCACGTAATCAGAATCTAGGTATTGTAAAGCTAATAACTTGGTTGATAAACTGCAAAAATCCATCGTGGGACCACTACATACATCATTCTGAGTGGAAGTTTGGACCAAGCATTTGGGAAGAAGAAGTTGTTGCATGCATTAGGAACAATGGTGGTGGCTGATGGATCCTTTTCATCATCTTCTTCTTCATAGATGGTTTCTAGGGTTATTTGGATGTGTAATTTGGTAGCAGAGCCCAAAGAATGAGGAGACACTGCACAGAATGGGGTTAACAATGAAGTTTGAGTGTTTGTTGAAGGCATCACAGTGATGTTGGCCATGGTTACTCTTAGAAGCTTTGCTCAAAGAGAATTTGTGGTAATCCAATTTGTTCTTCTTGCTATGTCCTTTTATACAATTAGGTCAAATCAAAGTGGCCCTTATTCTCTATATAACTGCAACATTGCCATTCTCATGTTATTAACACGTGTAAGGAATTAATATGATTTTTTTATCATATTCATTATTGTAGAGGATTTTATAAATATTGAGATGCTAAATTATTCAATGTTTATCACAGATGTGTCTTCTTTTACAAAATGGTGGATTCAGATATTGATTAATTAATGAACCCATGTGCATGTAAAAGAGATTATGACGCAGTTCTAAATATTTATGAGTGATAATAAATGTTATTATGATGTTATTAATGTAATGTCAACTTATTTAGAGAGTTTTGATGGATTTTTAAGTAAATGGACCTAAATTGACATGATTAATATATCTTAATAATTGATTATAGCTTATGCGGATTAGAAACTTAATTTATTTTAATTATTGATTTGATTGGTTGTTGTTTCAGGTTTCCCATATCTGTCCCATCATTGACCGAGTCTATGAATCTTAATATAAAGTGTGTTGATAATTTTGTTTAATATAATTTATTACTTACTCAAAATTTAAATTCTAAACTACTTACTTCAGGATAAAAGTATTAAATATTGATGTTTAACTAAAAAATAATATTTTTAAATTTTTAGATAAATGTTTTTCTTCTATGTTTTAATCTTAAGTGCAGATATTAATACTTATTACTATTTAATATGTTAGTTCTTGTATACAAAAACTTTTTTTTTTTTAGTTTTTTCCTCTGTTGTCAAAATTTAAAATTAAACTATTGATGTTATTATCATATAGTAAACTATTTGTGTTTTGTCTAAAATGTTTGGTAATTGGTATTTGATAGTATGAATACGTTTATATAAAGTTAAGAAAATTGCGTGAATCAGTTTCGGTCAATATTTTGAATGGTCGGTCAGAAAAACAATTCTAAATTTTAAAAAATTACATAAAATATATTTTTTTAAAATTTAAGTAGCAAATAAAATTAATTTTAAATTTTAGGCGTGGTTATTTAATATGTAAATTTTACTATAAGTATATGTTTTAATAAAATAATATTATTTTCAAAAATAAGTTTGCCAATAAACATCAGTCAACCTAAACCTGTTTGGCTCTAGACTAACTTAATGCAATTAAGATTATTATTTTTTCAACTTGTCACCATCTATTGTATGAGTCATTTAGACTTATCCATCCAACTAGACTTATTTTACAAGCTTTAATTATATATAAAAAAACAAATTTTCTGACAAAAAAAATAGATGGATAGAGATAAAAAAAATGCTATAACTATTAAATTTTTAAAATTTATTTTTCTTGCAAAATTAAAAACAATAATTTTGTAACTAGAGGAATGAAAATAAAATATATTTTATGAATCAAATTTAACTTAATATTTATCTTTTTTTCTCAATGATTACAAAACAAGTTCGTATAAAGAAGTGATTATTATTCTTAAGTTGACATGGCTATTTGAAGAGACTGTTCATTCTTATTGTAAGCACCATACTAAATCCCAACCATGGCACCTACTAATAAAAATCATTAAAAAAAAAAGAAAAAAAAAAGACAAACTTAGTTTTCTATGTTTGGAGTATTATAATCATATACACGTAACACCTACTTGCTATTGGTCTTATGTACAAAATTTTGTTCAATTAGTCGTTATGCTAAAGTATATTTGCAAAATTTTTTATATTTACGATAACTATAGATACCTATAGATATTTTTATTTTTATTTTTTAATAAAATTATTTAGAAACAATTATTTAAAATGTAAAATTACATAAAAAATAATTTTAAAATATAATTCAAATAAAAGTATATAATAAAATATGAGTCTAAATAAATTTAGTATTTCTAAACAAAAATAAATAAATAAATTACACCACAAAATAAAGCTTTAAAAAATATTTTTTTTAAATAACTTCAATTTCATATATTTAAAAGATATATATAAATATGTTAAATTAAATTTTAAATTACTTTTGAATGGTTAATATTTTTTCACAGATAATTTTATTTGAATAATTTTATTTAAAAAAACATACAAATAAAATTCATCCTACAAGTAACGGATAATTAAAATAATTGTTCACATTGCTAACGAATATCCCGTTAAAATATTCATATTTAATGTCTGTCTATTAGTATATTCATTTTTACAGCTCTTGTCATCCCTGATTGTAATACTTGGTTTTTATTATTATTTTATTAACAATACTCCTTGTGTTTATTTTAAGTGTTGTTTAAAGTTCGTTTAGAGAAATTAAAAAATATTTGAATGATTCAATTCATTATATTAACTATTTGTGGCCAACATTTTTTTACTATATTTTATTAATCCAAATTTACCCTTTTACTATGTAAAGCCAATATTGAATTGCAAACAACTTATATTGTAAAAGCATGTTTAAATTGAGAGCTTAAGAAATTAATATAGAAAATTGGTTAGGTAAACAACCAGTAGTATATATCTTGTTTAGTAAAATAACATATATATTGTATCTATTATCTATATAAAATCGATGTATTTTCTATATCGATTTTTCAAGAATTGATAAAAAAAAGTATATATTATGTTGGTTGTATTTGTATTAGTTCAGGAGTACGTCATAACCACGACTTGTATTATATAAGAATGTGTGGTCCGAAAAAAATTATAGGTAAATGATATATAATAAATTATATTATAAAAGAAAATTATTACAACTAATGTAGAATACAAAAAGTATTTTATATCATGTGAATATATATCGAATGAATAGTCGATTCTTTTCTATATATGTTAAATATGTATATTTGTATGGATGTTTTGATATTAGCTATTTGCACCAATAACAAGTAATAAATGAATAAAGTTTTGAGACACCGGAAAAGTGATACCTTGTATTTTAGTGGTGTAATTGTAGATGAAGATAATAGAAGGGTTAGCTGAGTCCAAGACTTAAAGAGAGAAATTGTCTGATTCCTCAAATTGGTTGCTGAAAAATTAAATGCAAGTTCAGCATTATCCCATTGGCCTCCTTTTCAGCTTTTTCTCTCAGTTCAATATTTCAAATGTGCTTCTTCCCTTTCTCAATTTGTGACTGATTGCAACCGTTAGCTTTTTCGCTGGCCCTTTTCTGGAACTGGGTACCCTGGTATGGTCCATGCATGCATCTTTTCTTTCAACTTCCACTGTGGAGTCATGCATACCCTAACTAACACGGCACCTGTATCTCTACGTGTGATGTTGAACCAACATGAGATTATGGCGTTACAAACTTATTTTAGTTTTAATTTAAGCTATTTATAAAATAAAAACTATCTTGAGTGATTGGAATGAAAATATTACATAACTTAAACTCGGATTTGAATACTTTGACATTAATTATAATTAATATTGTACAATCGATTATATATGTAATGTTTGATAATGCTTAATCATGTGATGGTCATTCGATGATTGATATAAAATTATATTTGATATACTAGAATATGCTCATGAGATAGGATTAAGAGAATAAATTTGTACAGACGACATCAATGTTTAAGATTTGTTTTAGAACTTATAACTCCGTTACAGTTTTATCTTTAAAAAACGTTCCAGAATATTAGAGAAAAAAGATATATTTAAATTGTCATTAACTTTCACTTTTTATTCTTATATAACAGAACAAATTCTTTTAATATTTTTTTTAAGTTGAATTAACTTAAATATCGGAAAATCTTCTACTTACGGATTCTTATTAGCAAAAGTCTACGTATGGACCTCCATTCTGTTTCTTTAACAAAGCCTTCTATGTTTCATTAACAAAGCCTTCGTGGCTCCATTCTATGCTTCACTAAGAAAACTCTACAATTATTCTATAGAAGAATCAACACCACCAATGCTCAGTTTCCTCGAAACTTCTCTCAATCCACTTTTAGATAGTTTCAGCTCAATTTCCGTAACTAATAACTTGGTGAAATTATAGAATATTCTTCTTCTTGTTGAATGTTCATGATACACTAGACTCCATACAGAAACATGCATGTGGCTTAGTACGTAGGTGATGGCGATGCCACAGCTAAACGATCCTTATGCGCTTTTGGAGTTGTCGAGACGGCGGAAAAAGTCGCTGCTCACAGATTCCTCAAAACCCTAAAATATACTAATATTTTATTCATGCAACTTGCTGCACCTTATTAATAATTTTTTCTTAATTTGTATCACCTTTTAAAAAAATATAACTATTTCAAATTTGTTGTAGTTTGAATACTGGACGATCTGTTCTATAAATATTTTTCTAAGAAAATATACGAAAAAATAAAATATTTGTTTAAATTAAATTAATTTGTAAAAATTATCTTATTTTAAATTTTAATTTGAAACAATTATACAAAATTAAACTTTAGAATAAGTTAATTTTATTTTTTTCTTTGTGTTTCTCTTTTCTATAAGTCTTTATTATTATAGAGCACATTGTCTAAGCCATAAGTTAAAGAGTATTACGTTTTAAGCATTGTAATTACTATTGGTCCAATTAAATGTCTAACCACTATCCATAGGTTGTTAGTTTGATTTTATAAATCTAATAATGCATTCAATTTTTGTTTTCAGGATTTCCTTAACTAAATACTTCACAAAGTAAGAGCATTCTTTTTAATTAATTAAAGATAAAAGACATATTAAGAAGTTAACACAAAATAACTATGTGATTCAATTAATTACATTACCTTTTTCAAAATCTTGAATGTTTTATAAAGTGGATCATAGAGAGTAGGTTTGAAATATAATGCAATCTAAAATGAGGTGAATTTTTTGGAACTATGGTAAAGTTTGAGTTGAGTGGTAAAGCATTTAAGGAGACAAAAATGTGTAATTTTTATTCATTTTTCGCAATGGAGTCCTTGATCTTACTTAAGAGGAAGTAAGCTTCTTACTTAGGGGCTGGTCAATATTGTTTGGAAATTCAATGGACATTTTTTAAGAGTCTTTTTCATGTAACCAAATATGAAAAATTATAAATATAGTAAATCCTTTAGCTGGTGTTAGGGATTTGTGGACATCATCGTCTTAGAGGAAAAGGCTTTTCATGGCTTTATTCGCCAGCATGGAAAGATGCCATCCAACAGGTTATCAAATGCAACATGTCTTAGAGCCAATTTGACAACTATGTTGCACTTTTGGAGTTGTCTATTAACGAGATGATGACAAGTATATTGGATTGTAACAAATCATGTTCAAATAAGGTAACTCAAAAAGTATCATGACTCATGTTTATGAAGGAAGATCATTTGAATCTAACGTAGAAAGTACATGTAATTTGAGGTTACTCTCAATAACGTAAAAAAAAGAAAATCTGATAGGAGGTTTGTTAATAATTTCATTTGAAGATAATGTTCTTTGTGACACTTTTCTAAAAGATAAAAGTTAAAATATTTTTATAAATATTAATAAAAGTTTCTACACAAATACCTCTTTAACTTATATACTTGGACTTATTTAGTAATAAGTGATATGATTTAGTCATTGTAGACAATTATTTTAGATAGACAGAGATGAATCTGGACCACAAGGATGAAGGTATCAAATTATTTTGCAAATTTTGTAAACATGTTCAAAATAGAGAAAACATGTAAATTGTTTTTATTAGAAACAGTCATGGAGAGAAATTTGAAAATAAAAAATTCACATTTTGAGAAAATTATGGTATTAACCATAATTTTTTGAGTCTAAAATCACGTCAATAAAATGGTGTTGTGGAAATGAAAAATATATCTTTACAATAAATGACTCAAACTATGTTACTCTACTCTTAAACATTTTTAAGTAACAAGTTAGTTCTGAAAAGGGACTGAACAAAGCCTAAAACTAATTTTTGCAATTTGTTAGACTATCTAGCAAATAAGCAAAAGCAACACAATAATTTATTCTAGTTGAATCATATCTTTTAAGTTGTGTTTAGTTCTTATTTAATAAATTTCTTAAAAGATTCTACCAATCAATGCTTAGATATAACAAAACAAAATGATAGTTGGATGCATATCTATTATTGAAATAAGCCATATCAATAAAAAAATCAAATATATCGAATATCAAAATAAGAAAAAAATATATTTTAATTAAAAAGAAAGAAAAAAAGGGCAAGAAATCATCTATTTATATTTTACCATTCATCTTGAATGTTTTCACTAGAACCAAGCCTCTAGTTATTACATGTACTGTATTACAATTATTACCAATAAAAAAAATTATTATACATTATTATTTATCTCCATCTCTTTTTTCATCTCAATGAAAATATTCATTGTTGTGGTAATAATATAACATTATATTCAATTTGGTGCGGTAATAGTTGTTTACTGGTATAATATAATGTATTATATGTAGGTGCTAGTTGCGGGTTCACATGGTAATTTATAATTATTTTCATCGATTTTTTTAGATTATAAAATGTACTTAATATATTATAATAGGTTTATAATTATATATACATATACATTATATATATTTTTAATTTAGTGGTATCTTCATAAGTGTGTCCATGTTTTTGGTATTTGTGTTGGTGCTTCATTGAACCTCTTTGTGAATAAGTTACTTAGTAAACTCAACACCCACTTACGAATACATCACCCAACCCCTTACATTGAAACTCAATCTTTATCAAGTACCTACATTTTGCCTCTCTCCCACCCCATCTTCATGATTTTTTTTTTCTCTTCTCGTACCTTCATTTACTCAACTTTCTTCTTTTCTTCCTCTTCCTTCAAATTTAAAAAATATATTTTTAAATTTTACATTCCAAAATATATTTTAAATTGCTCAGTTTATAATATATTTTAAATTTCAAATTTTATAATTTAAAGTTATTTTCAAATTATGTAATTTAAAATATTTTTAAGAACAAATTAAACCTTTCTCATATACATGGAGTGTAGAGAAAAATTATGGAAATGGTGAAAGTAGTGAAAGATTGAGCCTTAATTCAAAAATGTCTCATCTTCGTTTGGGTCCGAGTTAGTTGAGATGTCCACTGTTGGCCCTGACCACTTCACTCCTTTACTCTTTTATTGCAAATGCTTTCTGCACCCTATCCATTCGAATCTGTACCCGTTAATCTTAAAAATATTAGAAATGTTCTTGATATTTTATTTTAAATTTATACGAGAGAATTTTTTTTATACAGATTATGAAAAAAATTTCAAAAATATAAATTTTATATTCTGAAAAATATTTTTCAAAACATAAAATTTATATTTTTAAAAATATTTTCAGAAAACTTATTCAAAAAATATATATTTTAGAATGTAAAATTTACTTTGGAAAATGTTTTCTGAAATCTATTTTTAAAAAATATTTTCTTAAAACATAAAATTTATATTTTAAAAAATGCTTCTAGGAATAAATTCTGAAAGATATATTGCAGAAATTATTAAATTATAAACACAGAAGGTATAAATTACACGTCAGTAATGGAGTGCAGGTTAAAAGACTGTGGAGAGATGCAGGAAGTTATTGCCCTTCTTAATCTAAAAATATCTTGGGCTTAACAAGCTGTAAGCCCAGATGAATTTCAACAATAAAGTGGACGCCATCTTCCTGCATTTCCATAATTTCTTGTGGCACCTCCATACATTTATAAAATTCTATATCTGTCCCTTTTGAAAATACTCTTGCGCCCCTATGCATATTATTACATATGTTTTAACTTTCAACAGTTCATTTTAAAATGTAAAATTTAACTTCAAGAATAGCCTATCATTACGGAAGCTAAATTTATATTCCGTGGAAAATATAATGACTTTTGAATTTTCAAAATAGATCATTTTAAAAGTTAAAAAATACATCTCTATAATACTTTTGGAATGACCTATTCTAAAAATTATTTCCAGACCTAGAAATAACTTTTAAAATAGACTATTTTGAAAAAAAAAATATACTTCTATAATATTTCAGAATGTCTTATTTCGGAAGTTATTTATGAATTTAAAAATAATTTTCAGAATGAACCAAAAGCAAAAGAATACACTTCTTAAATATTTTCAGAATGACCTATTTCAAAAGCTACTTCCTGTTTCAAAAATATGAAAGTTTATTGCAGAAAGATAAAACAGACAATACAATGAAAAACAGTGTGAAAAAAACAAAAGATATGGAGGTGCAGCAAGAAATTATGGAAGTGCAGGGAGAAGCTGTCAATAAAGTGTTATCTTTCTGGGGAAAAAAAATCTGCGAATTATTGTGAGAAAAAGAAGTGGCAAAAAAATTTTACATTTTTTTCTGAAAATAAATCCACACAAATTCAAATAGATATTTCTATGAAAAGAAACGACATGAATGCTATTGTAGATTTAGGTAATTTTTTTTAATATATTAAGAGAAATCATTTAGGTAAGTTCAAATTTGCAAAAATAGTTAAAATATAACATTTTCAAAAATTAGTAGTATAAAAACTAAAATATATTTTACTAAAGCATTTATAGATATCTTATTTTTCTAGATTAATTGAAAAGTTAAGGAAATCAAATATCAAGGAAATTAAAATCATGGTGGAACTCTCATAAACTTCTATCAAATTTTTTTTCTCAAGTTTATCTTTCTCTCTTAATCAATCTCCTTATCTCTTATGCATACTTACTTTCACAAAGTCTCATAGTAGATTATCGTATTCTTTTCTATAGGAATTTCTCTTTTTTTTTTTCTCATAGTTATGGTAAAATTTTACTTTTGATAGATTTTCAATATGATATAAAAGAAAATGGTGATTCAATTGTAGAAACTTATAATAAAGGTATTCATCCTTTCACTTATAGCAAATTTGAAATTGAAGTTGTTTTTATTAATAACAAATTTAATATTTAAAATTTTAACTACTTCATGAAAAAATGAATTCAATTCTACAACACTGCAACTTTTTCTATGGTACGTAAATAGTGGTTCAATATTTGAAATTTCTGATAAAGGTACGGTAAATTTTGACTCTTTATAGTAAAATTTATTTCTTGTAGATTTTCAATGAAATAAAGAAGTAAACGGTGATTCAAACCTTAAAACTTGTGATAAAGATATATATGATAATTAAAATTGAGATTATAGTTAGAATTTTAAAGGATTCATAAATTATAAATTATATGATTATAATACAAATTGTATATTTACTTTTTAAAAATACATTATATATATAGCATTATTTTTAGTTAAGATTAGGTTTTATTTCATTATAAGACAAACAGTTATTACAACAAATAATCTAAAAAAATTGTGATCCTACGATTTTATTATACGATTTTGAATCACACGTAATATCTGGAATCATCGAATCTTACCATTTAATAATTAAAATCTCAATTATAAATCCTTCCACACTATTCCATTGAAAAAATATTCAGAACTTAACTTAATTTAATTTGTTAGTTCAATATTTGATTCACACTTTTTCTACTTTAAGAACTTAATGTAACAATATTACAACAATCCCTCGTGGGCACACTTGTATTCCTTATACAGCTTGCCACTGATCCATGTCCACTTTTATTAGTTCTCTAAGATGGAGACACAGGGCATTACTATCAAGTTGGACTCAAATATGGAAAGAAATTTGGAATATTTAACACAAACCTTTCATCACCTACATTTTTTAATTGAAATTTAGAACAAGAAAATAATGTGTCCCTTTTTTGTTAATTACCATTACTGTCTTATGATATGTTTATTGTTAAGAAGCATCATTAGCTTATTCTAGGAATAAAAACATTAAATGCAATCTTCGTTTGTTGCTTCTTTGATCTTTGATAGCAATATTGAAAACTTATAACCATAGGGATAGGCATCGTTGATCCAAAATAATTTATAAAATTTATTTCTAATCTCCAACCATCTCTAATTTACTTTATTTTGTTAATATTTGATACTTCGGAAAAACAACTAATTTCGTTTTAATTACTTTTACCAAAAATAGAAAAAGCAAATCCTTTGTTTTTTCTTATTAAAAATGGAATAATGTGGTAGCAATGGCATGCCAACTTCTGGCTTATTTAATTATTACAGCAACCATGATGGGGAAATAAGATAAGATATTGTTGTTTAATTTGACACGCTTTCCTAATGCTCACTCAAATCCATTATCATCCCAACATAGAAAAAAGTCAAGATTATAAAATTTCAAAAACTTAATTTTTCAATTGAGTGACACTTCTCAACACGAACACGCACGTCCTTTCAACACGTGTCAGATGTGTCTTTTCCACCACAATACTCTAAGTCAACGGATTAGTTGATAATAGTTTTATTCCTAACGGACGAAACGTATTTGCTTTTAAAAATTGATAAACTTTATTGAGTTTTTATTCATAATGAGATTAAATCATATAAACAATAAAACTGAAAAAATTAATTACGTAGTATTAACACAAAAATTAGGTATCAATAGTATAACAATATATAATATTCTTAATTTTAATGTATAATTTCTATATTTTTATTTTATTCTTTAATATATTTTAAATTTAAAAAAATATATCAACATATAAAGGATTGTCTTTATTTATATATATATATATATATATATATATATATATATATATATATCACATTCTTATTTCACCTTTAATTATATTATAAATTAAAAAATAATAAAAGTAAGGGTACACATTTGGACAGTGTAACCATCTATCATCCATTATTTTTTAATATAATTTCTGTGATTAAAATTATATTTTTTGAAGTATATATATATATATTTTTATTTTAACACACATATTTTATATTTACAAATGTATTCTTAATTATATTTTAAAAATATACGAAAAATAATGAATATACAGAGATGATATACTAAAAATAACTTAACATTACAAATCACTTATTACTATTTTTTATGTAGTTGTTATTTTTTTAAGAAAATATATAGAATCAACTTCTTTATTAATACTATAAAACAGTTTTATGTCTTCTGTATTATATAAACTTTATGTATGGTAAGTTTATTAACTTATAATAATTATTTAAAAAAACCGTATTAACAGGTCTTTTAGTAATTAATAATATAAAATAGTTCACGTGAAATAATAACTATAAAGCCAATATGAATTCGCATTCCAAGACATTTCAAACTTATTAAACTGTAAAGTAGTTAAAGTAGTTACAGTTACGGTTCCTTCCGGAAGGACGATCTTTGAAGATTAATACTCTTATTTTAAAAAGATCTAGTACCATTTTTCATTCCTATATTAAGACGACAAAAGTAATGCCGTCCTTCCTTCGTTTTTAATTTATTCAATATATAGTTCTAAATATTTTTAAAATGACTTAATGTAATCCATTTTGTTAGATTATTTTTTTTATAAAGTATTATTTTAATAATGATTTATTAATATATTATCATTTTTATATTAAAGAAAAAGTGTTAAATAATTTCTTTACTATATTTATATACAAATAATGTAATGTGTTAGTCATTTTTCTTTGTACTAATTTTCTATTTCAACAAAACTTATAACAGAGTTTATATAAAAGAAAACGTGAGATTACAAGTAATTTTCTTTCAAACATAAAATTTATTTTTGAACTTTTAAAATAATAAATGTAAAATTTTAACATTTAACATTTTAATTTTTTTTATTAAAATAACTTTATTTTACTAAAATAAACTTCTTTTGATTGTGACATTGCTTGCGTAAATAAATTTGACTTTTAAAAATCTTGTTTATCTTAAATATTATATTTTAAATTTATTTATTTTAAATGTAGTCTTTCTATAAAAGATATATTTTTTAAACATTAAACATTTAAATAATAATAATAATATAGTATATGCACTTTGTGCTATAATCTATTATTTTTTGTTTAAACTTTTATATTCCATTAATTGTTTTTTCAAGATATTTGTTAACCGTTACTATTCAAGTCAAGTTACTATTAAACTCAAAATATAATACATCTATGTATTTAATTATAATTTTTTTTGACAAATTTATTGGAGTGTGATAAAATATTTATAAATTCATCAAATGATAAATTTCTCAAGTAAATTAACTCTAAATAAAATTAAGTTAATAAAATACTTTAAAAGACAAAGTAAGAACACAATATTTTTAAAAATAATTTATAAGAAGGATAAAAGTAATTTTTTTCACCTAATAGAAAATGATAGTGAATATGTTGTTTTATAACAATATTTTTTAAGTTAGACAATCTTTAGTTTTCATTTACAAATTATAAATGGTTTTACTTGTAACACCCCAAAAATAACATGTATAAAACTAAACATTCTACTAATCATCATTAAAATTCATCAACATACAATAATCCTTTAAACTAAAGTATTTAAAAATTCTACCTTCAGAATTCTACTAAAACATAATTATAAATTATCTCCAAATTATTTTTCAAATTTAGCTTATGCTTAAAAGCACCAGTCATCCAAAATGATCATCCACAGACCCATCTGCAACACCATCTGCTCCCGTGCCAAAAACACGATCATTGCAAACAGATATTAAAACACAAGTACAACAAAACAAAGGGTAAGCTAACCAAAATTTTAATAATACTTGAGTATTTCAATTCAAACACAAATATTAACACCACTTAATTCTTTCATTCAGTTACATGCACCATCACAATATAAGACACTGACACACTATAAACTTGACTCTACTTCCGGAAGACTCGTGCATTGAATAGACCTCGAGATATGCACTTGTCATACGCTGTGAACCCACACAGCCTCCACACAAATGAATCATCAATCATGTATGATAGGGTTAGTCTCACTGAGACTTTCCTGACCAGCTATATTTCAAGTTGCAGTCATCCAGTTCAGACCTCCTTCGACTCTCACCACCTAGTAATAATCGTCTATTTGATTCATACTACTAGTAGAGTCAGGATATCGATCGTTCACCCAATCCTTAGACAATGCACTTCCTAACTAACCCAGACACGGGTGTTTTCTTTCTTGAAAACACTATGCCTAGGCTTTGACAAACTTTATCAACACTCTTACCAATATCACATTACAATATAGATCTCTACTCATGCATTCATTCACTTTTAAATCTCAATCTCCACTTCAATCTCAACAT
>Ga0209700_100963_pt1 | contig 58076 bp, 54 predicted proteins | sample SiratroredBW_FD_187528 | JGI IMG/M metagenome (GOLD analysis project Ga0209700, IMG submission 187528) | Root nodule microbial communities of legume samples collected from California, USA - Siratro red BW (SPAdes) (version 2) | ecosystem: Host-associated > Plants > Roots > Nodule | place: USA...
TATAATATATATATATATATATATATATATATATATATATATATATATATATATATATACATATTTCATTCATCATAGTATTTCAAAAACATATCCTTCTCAATATAGATTTTAATGTGCACATATACATTCAAAATAAACTAAAAGTGTTCTCTCAACTCACTGGAAAGCTCTATCACCTGCAAGATCATCTATCATCTACTCTTGCTTAAAACATGATCTTCACAGATTAAAAAGGAAACACACGGGTATAAAGAAAATAGGGTAAGCTAGCAGTTGACTCTGGAATTTAGAGACAGTCTAGTTCAGTTTAACATACTAGACATTATGAAATATCCCTGAGGATAATTTCATGTATCTTGACATTATAGATGATATAGTACACACCAATGTTCTAAATTTTCTAAAAGACTGTGATTTGTTTTATTTAATTGTCTGGACAACAGATGAGATAGAGGAGTTTATATTGTCGGATGGTGTAAATTATAGGGTTTTGATATTTCGAGAAATGTTGTTGATACATTCTCAATAATAATAGATGAGTCCAACTTTTATACTTTGTAGGTTGTTGAAGTTTCTCTCAGCACTAAATGTCTACCCTCCATTAGCCAGCCCCCATCACTTAAATTGAAGCCACTTCCTGATCATCTCAAATATGCTTATTTGAAACAAGAGGAAAAACTTCCAGTGATTATTTCTATAGCTCTTTATGCTGAACAAGAGCATAAATTGTTGCAAGTGATTGGATAGCACAAAGGCTATTGGTGGACACTTGCAAACATGCCAAGTATCAACCTTGCTATATCTATGCACAAAATCTTACTAAAAGAAGGAACTAAACCTGCGCGATAGCCTCAGTGTAGGCTTAATACCCAGATTCTTGAATTGGTGAAAAAGGAGGTCACCAAGCTGCTACAAACTGGTATTATATATTTTATATCTGACAGCACTTGGGTGAGCCCAGTTTAGGTTTTCCCCAAGAAATCTAGGATTACTGTGGTGAATAATGAAAAGGATGGACTGATTTCAACTAGGGTGTAGAACAGTTAGAGAATCTGTATTGACATTATACACTTGAATCATGCCCCAAGGAATGACTACTTTCCTCTTCCTTTCATTGACCAAATGCTTGAGCTTTTAGCAGGTAAGACCTACTATTATTTCTTGGATGGTTTTTTTCTGTTATTTCCAAATATGTATTGCACCAGAAGACCAACACAAGACCACCTTTACCTACCCCTTTGGAACAATTGCTAATAGAATGATGTCTTTTGGTCTATGCAATACCCTTGGAACCTTCCAGCGATGCATGATGAGTATTTTTTTTGATTTTATTGAACACTGCATGAAAATTTTCATGGATGATTTTAGCATTTATGGTTCCTTTCTTGATGAATGCCTAGTTAATCTTACTAAAGTACTTGAGAGGTACACAGAAGCTAACCTTGTTCTGAATTATGAAAAATGACACTTTATGGTTAGACATGGTATAGTTTTGGGCCACATCATATCTAGCAAAGGCATAGAAGTAGATCCAACTAAATTAGATGGTGTTTCTCAACTACATTACCCCTCTTATGCACAAGAGGTAAGATCTTTTCTTGGTCAGGTTCTAGAGATGGTTCATTCTTGGTTTTGTATGTTTCTCTACATGGTTTGGTGTAATTCCCCATTTTTTTTTCTTGTTTTTCAATTTTAGTGGTATGTTTTTTGTGATGTTAGATAGTTGAATATTAGTTTCATAGAGATACATAACATAAACTTTATAAAAAAAATATTTATTGTGGAAGAATGAAAAGGAAATATCGACATAGATATATGAAAGGATATGAAAAACTTAAATTATTACGTATTTTAAAATTTCAAATTTTACTATTTTAAGTTATCAAAGTTATTATTCGTCTCTAGATTTATAGAATATAACGAACAGAAATTTGTTGGGTCAAAAATGAGAACACAAGGATCTCACGATAAATAAAAATAAGAAAACATAGATTTCTTTTTTAAAATATAAAAGGATGATATTAAATCAGAAAATAGGGAACACAATTATATTACAATCCAAATTAGTTTTATCATTGAATATCAATTAAACAAAGATAATATAATTTGTGGTTCTTACTTAGTCACGTTATTATTAAACAACTTATACATTAGGGAATTCCAAACTATTGATAATTTACAATTGTTTTCAGGTTAGACTTCGTTATTAGGCTAAGTTGCTAAAAGAAATAACAGAGAATTTTTTTAAAACAATTTTATGCATAGAAACACATGAAATCACTCCAGCAGAAGAGTTACTGCACGCAACCCTTAAATATCTCGTAATTGGAGATGCTCAAATTTTTCCCAAGGCAGAGGAGTAGAGAAACATCTAGAAAGTTGAACCGACTTTTACATTGCATTGGCGACGGAAATCAAGTGATTATTCGTGTTGCGCTAAGAAAATAATGATCATATAATGTAGACTGATGTTAACCAATTCTAAGATAGTAGAGTTAGTAATTCTAACGTAGTCTTAGGTATTTATTCGCCAACACATTCTTCATATCTCTATTACTAGTTCAAATCTATCATATATTATAAAATCGTTTGAAAGTAAAGTCATATGCTTAAAAAAAATATTACAAAATGTGTTTAAAAAATATACTAATAAGTGCTTCCTATTACCATTTCATATTGTATAAAAACCTTGGCGACACGCAGGAGAAAATAATAACTCTTCGGCATTGTTTCGCACACAGTTACAAAGTACACATAAGAGCAGCAACTCAACGGATTGAAATGTAAGTAATTTCCCCTTTCTACATCGAACATTGTTAGTTTCCAAATCAAGTATCTAATCAGTCAAAACACCAAAAAGCAAAATTGTTCGTTGAACTCATGAATCCCACGTTATAGCATCGATTCACTTTGGTTGCCTTATTACATTTGCAAGGAAAACAGACAATCATCACTTTAGCCTGCATCATGCCCATTATCCAGTCCTCACTCAGGACCAATGATGATTTATTAGGCAATCTAACGGCCAATATGTACTCGAGATCCATTAGCAATTGCACTGCCAGAGGTGTTTCCCATAATTTTCACACTACTATTCTCCAATCCACTTTTAAGCCAAGCAAGGTTACTAATGTCTGCAGCGATTGCAGCCAACTCAAAATTTGGGAAAGATGGGGGTTCAGAAAATTCAATGAATTCCGGTCCCAACAAAGAGCTTTCGGACTTTCTACCATTTGGAGCAGCACAGCAACCATGGCCACACTGGTGAGGTACTGCCCGGTCACCACAAATTCCTTCAAGCATTCTACAAAATTCCATATCTGGTCTTGAAGATTGTAAAATGGGTCCTTGCATCGGGACAGGTCTTTGAATTGATGTTGAAGGCTGTATAACATCATTCGAGTGATAAACGTTGAAAGCACTTACACGAGCTACAGGCCGAAAAAGGGTAGGTGGATCCTTGACGTTGTGGTGTAATTGGCCCTCAGCTTGTGCTTTACCATCAGATTTATCATCCATGATCTCCACAGAACTGACATCTCTCCCTTCTGAGGATTTCAAAGAAACATCACCACATGATAGAGTGTCCTCGGAGGATGCTTTTGCTTTCTCCAAGCTAGCATCTTCCATGAAGTTACCAGGTTCTAATTTAATCTTATCAAGTTCAACTCCCCGACGCCTCAGAGTGGAATTCCAGTGGTTCTTAATGGCATTATCTGTTCTTCCAGGTAGAAGCCTGGCAATGGCTGCCCATTTGTTCCCATGGATTGCATGAGCAGCGACTATGATCCTGTCCTCCTCATCTGAAAAGAATTGTATTTTGTTAAGCTTATACCTTCAGGAGAGTGGCATGAACGATCTCATACATGACACCACGTAGTTTCTAAGCAAATATATCACACAACAGTGCTTGCCGTGTGAGGTACATTATAAACATACTTCAATGCAATGCATGTTTGTTGAATAGTGGATTTATTATGCCTCGAATCATCACATAATGTAGACACCTATAATTTGTTTCTGGTTGAGAAGGTTTGCACACAAGAAAAAAAGTTGTGGCGTATTTGTAGACACAAGTTGTTTGAAGAGAAAAGTTGTTCTAAGATAACCCAACAAATGTTGATATAAAAACAATCAGTGAAGTGAATATATTTTAGTCGGTGCTTCCAGAAAGAAGTATGACAAACGAGACAGAAGATTACTTGTGAAAACAGAATTGGAATAACTAATTAACTAACAATAAAAAATTAACAACAGGTCTAAGCTTAGATATAGTACTACAGCTAATGGACATACTGTTCTTCAATAAAATTGACCGAGTGTTATATTTCATTTCAATTTGTTGTCAACCTCAACGCAGCCTTCAATTTCATATCACCAATTACCATTGGCATCACGATACAGCACATAATAATTATATTAGAGAAAATAACAAGTACTATGTTATCATACTAAAGTTGTTATTGGAAATTGATTGAAAACCACAAACTTTTTGACCAGCCTCATTCTCAAGCACCACCTGTGTCTTATGTTCTCAAAAGTACTCCTCTCTTTTAAGAGGATTCAAAGCATGTCAAGCCCTAATAAGATTCACAGCTCGGTATCAAATTAAACATCATGCTCCACCACTTGTGTTGGCCCTCGTCTATTACTTAGAGCTTTATTCACACTTTTACAAAAGTAGACTTTAACTTTATTCAACCTCACAAAATTGGTTTTTGTAAAATGAGATTTACACTCACCTATATATTATAATTTGTGAAATCTTCAACACATTTTCTCATGCCGAGGACATTAAGTGTGGGAATAGAGGGGAGTCCGATAGCAGGTGAACCGATAGGCCCTACAAGTCTTGCTAAGATAGGTTATAATACCATCCAATGAAGGTGATTTTTAAACTCAATTCAACCTCACAAAATTGGCTTGATACATTGAGGTTTGCACCCACTTATGTTAATCTGACCATAGGTTAGACTTGAGGACCAACATAAAGTAGTTCAACATAGTCCAGATAGAATTTGGAGAGTTTACGAGAGAAGGATAAAAAACCGTTAGGGGTAGTAACGGTTAGGGGTGTTGTAAAGGGTTGGATGTCATATAAATCCAACTATGGGCAGTGAATAGGGGATTTTTGGGAAAATTCTCTTGAGAGGTTGACAAAAACATTTCTGTGAGAAGGAACAGTGGTTCCTTTGTTTGATTGTTTTGAGAACATAAAGCAATAAAGGTTCTTTCTTTCTGTAACGAGATTGTGTTTTCTCTTTGGCAGTGTATTGTTATGACATAGGAGCGTAACAATTGGTCCGATCTGCCGAATACGTCGCTCGGGGAATATGGAGCAGCAAGTGAGAGCTATTAAGAAGTGGGCCAGCAAAACTAGCCGGACGATTGCAGAGATGAAAGCGGGCATTGCTACCATCAAAGAAGGGATGATGGATATGCGTGAGATGAAAGAACTGATGAAAGAATTCAGGAAAGGGGACAAAGAAATCTGAAGAAGAAGAAAATTCGGTGAATGATGAGGTGGAAAAGGAATTGAGGGAGAGGAACGAAGAAAGATATGACATGGTGGAAGAAGAACCCAAATCTTGGACCAGAAGGATTGAGTTACCGACATTTGAAGGGATTGACCCTCACAGATGGGTAGCGAGAGCGGAGAAGTTTTTTGAGATACAACATATAACGAACAAGGAGAAATTGAAAATTTCTTTTATCAACATGGAAGGGGGCACCAATCATTGGTTCAATTTTTGAAGACAGAAGGCAATCAATCCGTTGTGGGAGGATTTCAAAGAGGCTCTATTTCGAAGGTACAGAGAAAGGGAAAGAAGCTCGGTCTTCGAGAAATTGGCAAAGGTCAAACAAAAGGGAGCGTGGAAGAATTCATCCAAGAATTCGAACTTTTAGTATCTCAAGCTCCCAATATAATGCAAGAACAATTACTGGGATATTTCTTGGCGGGATTACAGGTCAAGATACGTAATCAAATTCGGCCACATAATCCAAAGGAGTTGATGAGGGCCATGGAGATTGCTCTTGATTTAGGTGAGAACGGCACAATGGAGAAAGGTGGAGGAATGATCCAACAAACCTCCCAATCTCATTATCATGGCAGAAATGGGGGTGTTAACGAAAACAGAGAACTCCAAGGGGGTGCAAGGGGTTGCAGGATCTAATGGAGGAAACAATACAAGAGAAACAGGGGGAGGGTACAAGGAGGTGAGAAATGGAACGAACGGAGAAGGATGGAGGAATAGAAGGCCAAGCTTACCCGGAATACGTGAGCAGAAGAGAGGAAGGACGATGCTTCCATTGTGGAGGAGCCTACAGTTATGGACATAGGTGCCCTAACAAACACCATAGAGTAATCATTCATGGGAAAAATGAGGAGGATGATGAAGGGAACGAGCAACAAGGGCAAGACTGTGAAGAGAAGGAAGCTGAAGAAGGAAATCGAGAGTCTTCCATGAATCTGTCAGTGTTGTCTGCAGGTAGGCTGACTCCTCCGCAAACAATGGTGTTGATCGACAGTGGCGCGAGTCACAATTTTATATTAGCAACGTTGGTTTAGGAATTAGGAATACCCAAAGAATGCACTCCTACGTACAAGGAGAAATTAGGAGATGGTCAAAGGAAGGAGACTGAAGGGTGTTGTATGTTAGAAGTGGCGTTGGAGGACTACACTGTCAAGGAAACATTTTTCTTATTTGAATTAGGTGGAGTGGATATTATTCTTGGAGTGGTGTGGTTAGCCAAGTTGGGGGACGTTAGAATAAATTGGAAAACTTTATCAATGAGCTTTATGGATCAAGGCCGAATGGTACGCATAAGAGGGGACCCGTCCATGGCAAGGAAGATAGTCAAACCCCAATCTTTAAAGAAAGAAAAAGAGATTACTACAGTATCGATATGCTGGAAAATTGAAAAAGAAGACTTTGGAGGAATGGAGACTATGGACGAAGAATTAACACTCCAACAAAGAGGAGAAATAAAAGAAATTATTAAAGACAATAAGGAGGTGTTTGTGGAACCTAAGGGATTACCACCGAGGAGAACAATAAACCATAAAATATCCTTGAAAGAGGGGGTGGAAGCAATTAATGTGAGATCATGTAGGTATCCCCATCTAATGAAGACAGAAATTGAAAAACAAGTGAGTGAGATATTGAAGGCGGGCATCATCCGATCCAGCAACAACCCATTTTCAAGCCCCGTCATCTTAGTCAAAAAGAAGGATGGGAGTTGAAGGTTTTGTGTGAACTATAGGGCATTGAACAAGGCTACTATACCCGATAAGTTTCCTATACCAGTTATTGAGGAATTACTTGATGAATTAAACGGAGCTTCCTATTTTTCAAAAATTGACTTGAAGGCCGACTATCACCAAATACGAATGCAAGAGGACGACATCAAGAAGATTGCTTTCTGCATGCACAGGGGCACTATGAGTCATTGGTTATGCCGTTTGGGCTGACCAATGCACTGGCTACGTTCTAATGTGTGATGAATGAGATTCTGCAGAATTATTTGAGAAGATGTGTGCTTGTTTTTTATTTATCATATTCTTATTTACAGTAGAACGTGGGAGGATCATTTAAGGCATCTTCAAATAATATTAAAGACTTTGCGGCAGAGCCAATTTTTTGCCAACATGAAGAAACGCGAGTTTGGCCAGCGTGAAGTACACTATTTGGGGCAAGTGGTATCTAGGGAAGGAGTTAAGATGGATCCTCAGAAGGTGACAGCAATTGAACAATGGCCGACACCTAAGAATATCAAAGCTTTGAGAGGGTTATTGGGTTTGACAGGGTATATTATAGGAGGTTTATCCAAGATTATGGGAAAATAGCCCGACCATTGACTCAGTTGAAAAAAGGAGGGTTTGGATGGACTGATGAGAGTACGAGGGCTATGGATAAACTGAAAAGGGCTATGACCTCTGCGCCAGTTTTAATATTACCAGATTTTAATGTACCTTTTTGCATTGAGTGTGATGCCTCGGGCAAGGGAATAGGTGCTGTTTTATCACAAAATAAGAGACCAATTGCGTTTTTCAGTAAAGCTTTGGCGGAAGCATCGCTGGCAAAATCAATATATGAGAAAGAATTGATGGCGTTAGTGTTAGCCACTCAACATTGAAGGCCTTATCTGCTAGGGAGGAAATTCACAATGGACACAGATCAAAGGAGCTTGAGATATTTGTTAGAACAAAGGATAACCACCCAAAGTCAACAAAATTGGTTAGCAAAATTAATGGGTTATGATTTTGATATTGTGTATAAAGCAGGAAAGAACAATAAGGCAGCATATGCTCTGTCTAGAGTGATGGAGGATACTGCATCAGAAAAAGCAGAATTATTGATCATATCTAGACCATAATGGTCGGGTGCCGAACAGATTCAAGAGGAAGTGCTGAAGGATGGGGATCTGCGAAAAATCATAAAGGAACTACCGAAGGATTCAGGCTCAAATGGCAAGTATACTTTGGAGAATGATATATTGCACTATAAAAGAAGACTGGTGTTATCTCCTACCTCAGTTTGGATTCCTCAATTGTTGAAGGAGTTTCATGCTACTCCAACAAGAGGTCATTCGGGAATTTTCAGAACTTATAGAAGAATTTCTCAATCATTGCATTGGAAAGGAATGAAGAAATGCGTAACAGAATGTGTCCGCTTGCCCAGTATGCCAACAGAATAAATACCTTGCTAGCTCGCCCCAGGGATTGCTGCAATCGTTTCCTATACCAGAGGTTGTATGGGAAGAAGTGAGTCTGGATTTTATAGTGAAACTACCGAAATCTAATGGGTTTGATGCTATCATGGTTGTGGTGGACAGAATAAGCAAATATGGACACTTTATTCGACTCAAGCATCCTTATTCTGCCCGGATAGTGGCAGAGATTTTTATGAAGGAGGTGGTGAGACTGCACGAAATTTCAGCAGCCATTGTCAGCATAGGGATCCTATGTTCATGAGTATATTTTGGAAAGAAATGTTCAAGTTGCAAGGAATTATGTTAAAAATGAGCACTTCATACCATCTCGAATCAGATGGGCAGACTGAGGTACTCAATAGGATTCTGGAAACCTATCTTCGTTGTTCAGTTAACAGCCAAAAGGATGGTGAATTTTATTGATTGGGTAGAGTATTGGTATAACACTACCTATCAAGGACCAGTCAAATGTACCCATTATGAAGTAGTGTATGGTAGAGCTCCTCCATCCCTAACTCAGTTTATACAAAGGGAGACAGCGGTGGAAGCGGTGGCCCAGGATCTAATGAGTCGAGATGAAGCATTAAAACAATTAAAATTCCACCTAAGGAGAGGACAGGACCAGATGTCAAAGTTTGTAAATAGACATCGGCGAAAGGTAGACATTGGGGTGGGTGACATGGTTTATTTGAAGATTCAGCCACACCAACAACAATTGGTGCATACCAAGCTTCACCCAAAGTTATCAGCTCGATATTATGGTCCTTTCCTTGTGATTGCTAGAGTAAGAGCTGTAGCTTACAGATTACAATTTCCAGACCACATTCGAATTCACCCAGTGTTTCATGTATCACAGTTAAAAAAGGCAGTTGGGGATCACCATGTGGAATCTGAGATGCCACCGGATCTGCAAGGACAAAGGCAGGAAATGATTTCGGAAGAGATTTTGGGAAGAAGAATAGTGACAACTCATGGATCCCCAATAGAACAAGTATTAATTCGATGGAAGGAAGGAGGGGCTGCAGCTGCTATGTGGGAAGACATTGAAATGATTAAAGAACAATTTCCAGAAATTCACCTTGAGGACAAGGTGGTTGATTTGGAGGGGAGTATTGTTAGACTTGAGGACCAACATAAAGTGGTTCAACATAGTCCAGATAGAATTTGGAGAGTTTACGAGGGAAGGATAAAAAACCGTAAGGGGTAGTAACGGTTAGGGGTGTTGTAAAGGGTTAAATGTCATATAAATCCAACTCTGGGCAGTAAATAGGGGATTTTTGGGAAAATTCTCTTGAGAGGTTGACAGAAACATTTCTGTGAGAAAGGAACGGTGGTTCCTTTGTTTGACTGTTTTGAGAACATAAAGCAATAAAGGTTCTTTCTTTCTATAACGAGATTGTGTTTTCTCTTTGGTGGTGTATTGTGGTGACGTAGGAGCGTAACACCTTATCTCTAGACAATATACGATCTCCAACACTTGCAAACATACTACCTAGTGTGACACCATGATGAGTGTGCATGAATGGGAATGATCTTTATTAGCTTTAAATAAACAAAAATCCTTGTTTGTAAAATAGAATTTACTTTGATTGAATTATCTTTCATGTATAAAATAGGTGCAAATAGGAATTTTGTATTTGAGCCTATTAAGCCCAATAAAGCTTGGGGGTTGTGGACATTGCAAGGCAAAAGACACAAGGAGCATTTTGAAGTCAACCAAGCCTACTTGGAGGCAATCAGTTCTTAACCAAAACCCAAAGAAAAGTCAAGGAGAAGACTAGGCACGGAAAGTGTGACATTAGTATGGAATATTTGACTCGAGCATGAGAAGCATCAACCTCCTCTTAGCCAATGATATAAATATAGGTTTTGAATTTTAAAATTTATTTTTTCCTCCCCTTTATCCATTATACAAGTTACTTTAAAATATATGAGAATTAAAGAAATTCTTGAGAGCTTGCTCTTGTGAGGGTGATCAATTTTTATTGGAGTCTTATCTTGGTTCCTAAGAGTGAAGAGATGATTCTTCCTTCAGCTTATCAAGAAGATGAAGTTTTCTCCATCTTCAAGTGGGCTCTTCTTCCATTTCCATAAGCCTCCTCCACTGTTTTGCTTGACTTATTCTTGTTAGCTTATAATTTTATTTCTAGTTATTTAATTCAGCCAAGTTCTACTATGCATGTCCATGCTTGTGCCATTCTTTCACTTGCTTATATAGTCATGTTGTTCTTTTGGATGCTAACCTTCACACTTACGTAAATCAATACTATTAAATTCGTAGTAAGTTGCAAACATCCTTGAGTGCGTCTCCATTTTTAAATTTTAAAACTAAAAACAAGCTTTCCATCAAATATATTCCAGATATTGCTTGCATCCTGTCTTATCACAACTTCTTGCTTTGAGTTAGCTAATGCTTATTCTTCGAATACTATCATTGCTTCTTCATCAGGAAATTAGGATACATTATGGCAAAATAAAACTTCCATCAAAGCGAAGCAAATGAAAGACTTCAATAAAAATTCTAGAAAAATTGAGAATGAAGTTTTCTCACTTTCTACATATCAAGCTTTGAAGCCCTACTTTTATGAATTGTTGGATGTTAGAACAAGATAGGTTTCGAACAAAACCCCACAAAATGGGTTTTTCCTCAACCTATATATACCAAGTGTTGGTTCGTTTTGTGGTGCCTCTCTCGATGATTGTTGACTTAGCATTAATTTCATGAGCGAGTTGGAGAGTCGTCTCTCCATTCAATCAAGTAATTTGCTATCGAAAATATTGTCACATATCTCATGCTTCTTGTTCTCCGTATCGATTCCTAGGTCCAAGTAAATTTAAACCAATATGAGAGAGCATTTGAAAGAGTGTTATAGTCTTTAGAGTGTTCCTAACATTTCTCCCAAACATAGATAATGAATGGAAGCCAATATATATTGGGTATGTCAAAAACGTGAGAAACAAAAGAAGGTATGGTTGAATTCTGTTTCATTTAATTTTGAAATCTTTTCGAAAATATCATCTGATGGGAAACACTCAAATGATAGTTTTGTACATTTAAGTAATCAAATCATATCTCTTTCATACGATAGAATTTAGTAGACATAGCTTTGCAAGTCAACTTAATCATTTGGCCAAAATGTTTTCTGGTTTAGTTCATCAAGTGATCACACTGTAGTTCTTGCATATGATAGATTACAACACACTCAACTTAAACACTTAATCAATAAACTTGAGTAAAATATTTTTGATTTGTAACTTCATAATAGTTCCCTTTCCTAGGTTAGTGCAGATGATAGCTTCCTCGTTTGTTTGTCGTAACAAACTACATCCAACTCTCAATCAACCAATTGAGTTCTACTAGGTAGACTAATGTTGCAAAGTACATTTCAAGAATTATTCGAACTAACTTAATGATTATTCTTTTGGCTTGCAACCACTCCTGGCTAACCCCGTTAAAGAGTATTATTTCCTAAAACACTCCTGACTCGACGAATATTTTTTTGGTCCCATCTTGTTAAACCTATGGTAAATAATAATGAACGGGTTTTGAAAGTGTATTATAGGAGGAGAAAGTGAAACCATTCGGTGGTGTAGGTGGAAGGGGTGGAGTGGTCTATATAATGACCAAACTTATGTGTTAGTAGGGGGAACTTTTTGTTTGTTTGACTTGAGAATATTAATAAAAATTCTTCTCAGTCCTTTAAGTGATTTTCTCGTGTGTTTTACTAAATTCAGTTTTAGAGTTCTAAGAATTTTGTCCGACCTGCCGGATCCTAAACTTGGGGAGGAAATTGAAAATCAAGTGACCACTTTGGAAAAACTAACCAGCGTACATGGGCGTGTATAGATGGAAGTAAAGGTTGAAGTAACAGCCATCGAAGAAAATTACGTGGAGATCAAAGAATTGTTGCGTGATCTCAAGAAAAGCGAAAGTTCGTCAGAGGGAGGTGAAAGTTTTGTCAATGAAGAGGCAAGGAAGGAGGAAAGATCAATGCAAGGGGAGAAATCGAAGGATGAGGAGGAACCGCAAACGAGGGAGTCAGTGAAAAGGGTGAAATTACCCATTTTTGTAGGGTTGGACTCACATGGGTTGTTGACAAGGGTGCAAAAGTTTTCTGAAGTGCAAAATGTGGCGGAAAAAGAAAGATTCAATTTTGCTTTTATCAGCATGGAGGGTAATGCTAGTCATTGGTTCAAATTTCAGAGACAAAATTCCAAGAATCTATCTTGGAGTGAGTTTTCAAGAGCCTTGATAAGAAAATTCAGAGGAAAGGAGAGAAATTCTCTATATGAAAGGCTAGCGCGATTAAAACAACAAGGGAGTGGAAGATTATGTGCAGGAGTTTGAGGTGTTAATGGCATAAGCACCACATATGACCAAGGAGCAATTATTGGGATATTTGTTAGCAGGATTGCAGATAAAGGTGAGAAATCGAATTCGACCCCGTGATCCAAAAGAGTTTATGAGAGTAATGAAAATTGTCGTTTGTATGAAGGAAGTTGTGAATGAAGAACTGAAATTGAGTTTTGGACAAAGTGCATGTGCAAATGTTAGATGTGTGGCTGGAACTGGAACGTCGAGAAGAGTTGAAAGTGGCAAGGGATGGAATGGACAGGCGGGGTCTACCATGGGTAGCAACAGGAGGAAAGATTATAATAGTAACAACAAAGAAACAAGAATCGGAGCTAATGGAGGGGAAGTTTCAAGAAATAGAGGGACTAGAACTCTGCTTTATTCAGAATACATAAAAAGAACAGAGGAAGGGAAGTGTTTTCATTTGGTGGTCCTTATAGTATGGGACACTGGTGACCCGAGAAGAATTTGAGGGTGATAATTGTGGGAGAAGAGGACGATGTGTTGGAATTAGAAGAACCAAGAATGACGAAAATGGGAAAGAAGTCCTTGTTGGAGGAGGATGGATGGCTGGAACTTGAGTGTCAAAGTATGAAATTATCCTTGTTCTCAACTGGAGGCATGACGCGGCCTAATACAATAAAACTACAAGGGAGGATGCAGGAGGTATCAATGCGGGTGTTAATTGATAGTGAAGCCAGCCATAATTCCATTTTAGTAGGGCTAGTGAAGAAGTTAGGAGTGAGAGTGGAGAACACACCATCGTATGGTGTGAAACTGGGGGATGGTCATACAAAGGGAGCTAGTGGGTGTTGTATAAATTTGGAGCTAGAGTTGGGAAATTATGCGGTAAAAGAAACTTTCTATTTGTTTGAAATGGGAGGTGTGGATGTAATTTGGGGCGTGGCATGGCATGGCTAACAAAGTTAGGGGAACTAAAAGCAAATCAAAGAACTTTAACGATGAGTTTTATGAGTTAAGGGAGACTAGTTTCAATTGAAGGGGATCATTCCCTAAAACGAACATTGGCGAGTCATCAAGCTCTGAAGAAAGAAAGGAAAATCGCTAAAGTATACGTTTTATGGGAGTTGGGCAGAACGAAAGGTAAAAAGGAGGCTAAGAACGTTGGACTGTCACGACAGCAAAGGAGGGAGTTAAATGTAGTTTTGAGAGATTGAGGGGGTGTTTGAGGGAATGAAAGGGTTGCCTCCTTGTCATGAAGTGGACCACAAAATTCCGATCAAATTGAGGATAGAAAAGGTTAATGTTAGGCCTTATAGGTACCCCTATCTGTTAAAGGCTAAGATTGAAAAACAGGTTGAAAAGATGTTGAAGATTTATAAGGCCTAGCAATAGCCCTTATTCAAGTCCAGTGATTTTAGTAAACAAGAAGGATGGGAGTTGGCGGTTCTGTGTGGATTACAGGATATTGAACCAAGCCATGATGCTTGATAAATTCCCAATTCTAGTAATTGAAGAGCTATTGGATGAGTTACATGGGGCCAGATACTTTTCCAAGGCGGACTTAAAGTTTGGGTATTATCAAATACGGATGCAGAAGGAAGGGGTTCAAAAAACAGCTTTTTGCACCATTTGGGGCATTACGAATTTTTGGTTATGCCTTTTGGTTTAACCAATGCACCAGGCACTTTTCAATGGGCAATGAATAGGGTCTTAATGCCATATTTGAGGAGGTTTGTGTTTGTGTTCTTTGATGATATTTTGGTCTATAGTAACACTTGAGGACAAGTGCTAAGGTGTCTACAACAGCATGTATTTCGGGCAAACCCAAAAAAATGTGAATTTGGGAGGCAAGAGATAGAGTACTTGGGACATGTTAATTCAGGAGAGGGAGTGAGGATGGACCCCAAGAAGATTAAGGATATTTTGAATTGGCCTATCTTGAGAAATATCAAAGCTTTGAGAGGGTTTTTGGGCCTTACCAGTTATTATCAACGTTTCATATATAATTATGTAAGAATAGCCCAACCTTTGACACAATTAATCAAGAAGGAAAAGTTTTGAGTGGAACGATGATAGTATTCAAGCAATGAAGCAGTTGCAGGAAGCCATTACTACGACACTAGTGTTAAGGTTACCTGATTTTGAATTGCCTTTTCGTTTTGAATGTGATGCTTCAAGAAAAGGTATAGGAGTTGTGCTGACACAAAACAAGAACACTATAGCCTATTTCAGTAAGGCGTTGGCGGATACTTCTTTAAATAAGTCAATCTATGAGAAGGAATTGATGGCATTGGTGTTAGCCATGCAGCATTAGAGACCATATTTACTAGGACGAAGATTTAAGGTGTATACAGACCAAAAGAGTTTGAAATATTTGCTCAAACAGATGATTACAACTCAAAATCAATAGAATTGGTTGGCCAAATTAATGAGGTATGATTTTGAGATTGTATACAAAATAGGGTCTTCAAACAACGTTGTTCATGCCTTCTCTCGGAGGTTAGAAGGGGAGGAAGAAGAAGCAAATTTGAGGGTGATGACTAAACTGCTGTGGCAGGAATTTGATTCCATGGAGGAGGAAGTCCAAAATGATGGTGAGCTAAAGAAAATTATCCAAGATTTGAAGTAAAATCCAGAAACTCACTGTAATTATACGCTGGAGAATGAAAAATTGGATTATAAGGGAAGGTTGGTGTTATCAACTACTTCAAGGTGGATTCCGATGAGTTAGAGAATTTCATACCACTCCAAAGGGGGCCATTCGGAAGTTTTCAAAACCTATAAAAGGATAGCACAGTCCTTTTATTGGATGAGAATGAAAAAAATGATTTCGGATTTTGTGGTGGAATGCGGGGTTTACCAAAGAAATAAATATCAAGCATGCTCACCGCAAGATTTATTACAACCTTTACCTATTACAGAAATGATTTGGGATGTTAGGATTGATTTCATCATGAGACTTCCAAAGTCTAACAGGTATGATGCCATATTAGTGGTGGTCGATACATTGAGTAAATACAGTCATTTTATACCTCTTAAACACCCTTATTCGGCAAGATCGGTGGTGGAAGTATTTGCAAAGGAAGTGGTGAAATAAACGGCATTCCAGCATCTATAGTCAGTGACCGAGATTCCATTTTTCTTAATTCTTTTTGGCAAGAACTATTTTGGTTCCAGGGAACTAATTTGAACATGAGTATTGCCTATCATCCTGAATCAGATGGTCAGACAGAAGTATTGAATAGAGTGTTGGACACATGCTTGAGGTTTTTCAGTTCTTAACAACCTAAAATGTGGGTTAATTTCTTACCATGGGCAGAGTACTTGTATAATACTAGTTTACAATCAGCTGCCAAACACAACCCATTTGAGGTGGGTTTTGGGAGAAATTCTCCTTCATTGGCACGATTTATTCCTGAAGAAACAATGGTGAAGGTTGTGGCACAAAATTTAATGAATCAGGATGAGGCATTGAAACAACTAAAGTATCATTTAACTAGACCTCAGGAGCAGATGAAGAAGTTTGAAGATAAAACTAGAAAGCCTTCTAATATTCAGGTAGGGGACATGGTTTATTTAAAGATTCGTCTTCATCGGCAACATTCAATGCCTACAAAAATGCATCCCAAACTGTCCTTGAGATATTATGGACTGTTTTTGGTGGAGGCTAAGGTTAGAGCGGTGGCATTCAGATTACAACTACATGAATCAACACTCATTCATCCCCTCTTTCATGCATCCCAGTTGAAAAGGGCAGTGGGAGCACAACCATTTGAGACTGAATTACCACCAGAGTTACAAGTACAAGGATCAAAAAGTTTCCCCAACAAATTTTGGATAGAAGGGTGACCGAGAAGCAAGGCAAAAAGATTTATCAAATTCTGGTACAGTGGAAAAAAGGAGGAAGAGAAACTACAACATGGAAGGAGGGGGAAACTATGAAAAATTAGTTTCCAGATGTCAACCTTGAGGATAAGGTTGTTTCAGGTGAGGGAAGTATTGTTAGACCTATGGTAAATAATAATGAGTGGGTTTTGAGAGTGTATTATAGCAGAAGAAAGTGAAACTATTTGGTGGAGTCAGTGGAAGAGGTGGAGTCGATGGATCAAGTGGAGTGGTCTATATAATGATCAAACTTATGCATTAGTGGAGGGAACTTTCTGGGAGTTAATAATTGTTACATGACCTTTATTTTTGTGCAAAAGGCTCCTTTATCCTTTGAAAATTTTTTCTAAATTTTGGAGAATATGTTTGTTTGACTTGAGAATATTAATAAAATTCTTCTCAATCCTTTTAGCGATTTTCTCGTGTGTTTTGCTAAATTCATTGTGAGAGTTCTAGCACAGTCACTCCTAGCTAGCCTCGTTAAAGAGTATTCATTCCCAAGCCACTCCTGACTCAACGAGTATTCTTTGGACTCCTAGCCACTCCTGACTACTCTCTTAAGTGTTGTTTGCCAAACAGACACTATCTCTTAGTTAACTGTATGAACACTTTCAATGTTCTCCATGAAGCTTTTTGTGGATCCATAGATTTGACAAGGTTTCTACTTTAAGCACGGGAAACTCTCTTCTTCTAGAAAGCTTTGAGGTGTGCTCAACATTTGAGCAACATTTTAGTACAACAAAACCACTGTTCTGTTTTCTTCTTTATGAAAGGCCTTATATAGAAAATAGTCGTTGAGAGATAGTTTCTGGTTGTTAAGCAACTTCAACTTACATGTATGTCCTTTATGCGTCAAATGATCATGGCAATCCATCCAGCCACAACATTCACAGAATAAAGAGGTTAAGGACCTAGAGCATTGACCAGGAGCTTACAAATTGAATGTGCCTAATTGGGTTTGGTTGGGCTTTCAATCATCCTTTTGGGCCAAGCTTATCTTTGAAGAGGTCAACTCTAGAGGACATAAAGCATAGAGCAGAAGATCTCTATTCCATAGAAACAATAACTAGAGTTATAACCAAGAAAGTACAAGAAGGTTAGGCTTCAGTTGACTTCAGCAAGGACAAGTCTTATGTTAGGCGGAAGGGTAATGAAAAAATATGGAAAGTGTATTATAGAAGGAATTTTCTTTTAAAAAAAGAATAAGGTTGTTAGATTCTGAGGGGAAGGTTGTTAGTGAGTATGAAGGGTTGGTCTATTTTTTAAGACCAACCTTATTAGTTGAGGGTATCAAATAATTTTTTTTTGACAGGTTCTCTGTGTTAAAGGAAGCATTTTCCTTTGGGGTGTTGTGTTCTGTTTTGCAAAAACAATAATAATTGTTTTTCTTCTTATGCGGGTTCTTCCTTCTGTTCCTTGTAATGTAACAAGTTGGTCTGACCTAGCGAATCCAAAAGGGGGAATAAGGAATGGAACATGGTTTGAGTTCTCTAGAGAAGTGGACCAATGAACAAGGAAGGATGATTGTGATATGAAGCCGACATAACAACAATGAAGGAAGTCTCTTAGACATGAAAGAAATTAAAGAATTGTTGAGAGATTTCAAGAAAAGCGAATGCATAACAAAACTTTGGAACGTCAAGTTAGGTTATTCTGAGAGGTTTGAATCCAAGATGACGGTTTGGCCTCAGATGATGATGTGGACAACAATGTGGCAACGTGCAACACCTAATGATGTCATTCTACATCAAGTTGCTTTGAAAGACATACATTAATGGGCTTGTTGTTTCGTCATAAATGCCTTTTAATGTGTCTGACACTTGCTAATAATTGCTTATTAAAGTTGTTGTTGGTTCTAATGATCTTGAAGTCGTCTATTGCCTTTTCTACATTTGATTTGTATCTTCTTGAATGCTTTTTGACTAGTCAAGGAGTTGTCTTTGTTTTGGAGAGATGAATTTTTTGTTTTCTCTTCTTTAGATGAGTAGAAAAACAAGAGAAACACAAAGGAGGGTTAAATTGTGTTTCATTTAATTTTGAAAAATCCTTTTGACAATCAAAAGGGTGGAAATATTCAAACATTAGTTTTGTACATTCAAGTGATCATATCGTATTTGTTTAATATGATAGAATTTAGCAGACACAACTTTACAACCCAACTTTATCATTTGGCTAAAGCATTCTCTAGTTTAGTTTATCAAGTGATCAAATTGTAGTTCTTGAATTCGATAGATTACAACAGACTCAGCTTAAATACTTAATCAAATTCTTGAATAAAGTGTTTTTGATTCATAGCTTTGCAACATTTCCCTTTCCCATGTTAGTGCATATGATAATAACAAGTAATGAAATAAGATAGGAAAGAAAGAAGATTGCACAACATTTTATACTTATTTGTTTGTAGTAATAGACTACATCCAGTTCTGAATTAATCGATTAAGTTCCACTAGGTAGACTAATGTTGGGAAATACATTTTAACTATTCTTTGAGCTCGTAGCCACTCGTGGCTAATAACTTGAGTATTCTTTTCACGAGTCACTTTTGACTTAACAAGTATTCATTTAGCTTGTAGTCACTGCTAACTGATCATGTTAAAGAGTATTCTTTCAGGTCACAACCACTCCTGCCTAACCTCATTAAAGAGTATTTCTTCCTAAGTTACTCATGGCTTGACCAAGTACACTTTACCAAGACACTCCTAGCTCAACGAGTATTCATTTGGCTTCTAGCCACTCCAAGTTACTCCTTTAAAATTTTGTTTACCAAACAACCACACTTGACTAAGGTAGAAAAGTTTGGTGTTTGTATGATCAACAAATCTTTTAATCACTAGGGGGGAATTGGGCTTCCAACAAGTACAAGGTTCAAGCTTTCATTCCTAGTTCAAATCATTATGTTAGCTCTCAAGGGAGAGATTATGTCTTTTAATGAATACAAGTGTAAGCAATCTCTCCTAGTTAGTTGTATGAATACCCTTAGTGATCTCCATGAAGCTTGTGGATCCAAAGATTTGGAAGAGTTTCTGCTTTAAGCGTGGGGATCTCTCTCTTCTTCTTGAAACATTTGAGGTGTGCTCAATATTTGAGCAACATTTTAGCATAATGTAACCTTTTCTATGCTTTCTTCTTCTTGATGAAAGACTTTATATAGGAGCTGGAAGAAGATAGGTATTGAAAGACTGTTTTTGGTCGTTGAGCAGCTTAATTGTATATCCTTTTTGCATGAAGAGCTTGAACGTGGACGTTGCATTAAATGCACTCCATACAACTTTAAATGCAGTCCTTCTTTACACAACTTCCTTACTCATTGATGATACTCATCTTTCTAGGTAGCATAACCTTTTACACTATTTCATGGTAAAAGTGCACACCATACACGGAAGATAGTTGAGCTAGAATTGAAATGCTTTTTGTCAAGAAGTTCTTAGATAAAGCAGCTTCCATACTCCAAGAGATCTTAATGTTGATTTGTACTTGAGGTTGAATGAATCTCTTTGATCAAATGGAAGCAACTGACACTTCTTATAGCATAGCATAAGCATACAAATGTTCAAATAATACAAGGTTAGCTTATGCTATGCATGTATCGTGTGATATTATATGCGAACGTAAGAAAATATTGCACAGTATTACTTGCGTTTTACAATATCGGTTGTTGAACTAGGTCATCATCTTTCCAACTAAGCATGACCATGTTTATACTTAGTTGTTTTTAGAACTTAATCAAAACTTACAGGGTTTTGATATTTTTCTCTAAGAGGATATCTTTACAAAAAGTTGGCATTTTCTTCCATATTGTATTTTGTTCCACAAATATTTATCACTATTTGTAGGTGAACCTAGGTGCAATGATAAGAATGCCATTGCGATCCACAGGTGATGAGTTCAAATATTGGAAATTAAGTCAAGTGTTAAAATCCATACATCTCTTCTCAAACACAGCAAATGAAAGCCTCGTGCACTAATATGCTTTTTTTATCTCAATTTTGGAGAATTTATTTTGAATGAGCATATTTGTTCTTTTCTGTATTTTAAAAAAAAATGTCCTTGATCAAGTTTTAGCAAGGACATCGTAGGCTAAATACGAGGCAAATTGGCCTTTGAGATTTGCATCCATGATAAATAAGAGATGAGGTGTAGAGTTTTGTTAACGTAGTTATTTTCATATAAAATTCTAATATTTCTACAGGCACATTTTTCTACAAGTGTACCATACCCTATATCTTTAAGAAAATCGTATACTGTACCTGTATCTAAGCAACATAGTTGAGGATGATATGGAAAAGAGAATGGAAGCGTTGAAGAACAATGTGAAGTTCTTCATTGAGAGAATCAATTATCAGAGGGAGCAATTAATTCCCATGGCCTCTAATTCGGCAGAGATTAAGACAAACATGGTTGGTATCAGTGGTACTGAATGAAGAAACAGAACATAAATTTCGACGACAAGACAATGGACAATCCACTCACAAGACATAAAAGTAAAGAGTGAATAAGGAGAAAACAGAATCATAACAGTAAGACACTTATGAGTTCTTCTGATGAGTCAAAATCTTTGGGCTAAAAAGATTGAATTTCCAACATCCATGGCAGCAACTGGGTGAATTGGGTCACCCAAGTTGAGAATCTCTCCAAAGTGTAATAGCTGAAACCAAATCAGAAGGTTCGTCTGTTAAACAATATTTTATTGTCAATCTGCTATCTTGGTCAGTTAGTTGGGACAGGGATAAGTAGAGAAATACGGCATATTTCCTATAGATAAAGAGAGGTGGAAAACGAGGGGTGTCTTGTCAATTGAGAAGAGTTTGGGTCTTTGGACATTGGGAGGTGCAGATACTCAGAAATTCTGCTGTCTTTTCCACTATTCTTTTCCGTAAGGGCAGATTTCTTTATGTGATTCTCATCCAATTCCTACATCAACTCACATTCATGACGATGCGGCGTAAACAGGGCACTTGTTCTAGTTCTTGAGAAAGAAGACATCAGATCTGATGTAGAAAAATTTGATAGAGGTGACGGTTCAAAGGTTCTAAAGAAGTACAAAAGATTAGCTACCTTGTGGAAAATGGATACATTGATGAATGCATGTATGCAAGTCAGCAGGATTTTGGAATCTTGGTGAGAAGAGGCAAAACACAGTGGGAAGGTGGGGAGTGTGGATAACATCCCATCCCTGTTCCCCAATTACAACCCTGTAGACAAGCCGACATGGTTGAACTTTAGCAGTTGAAATTCATGGGGCCCAGAGAAAAGCTAGTTAATTGTAATGGAATTGATTGGGCTCCTAAAGTTGATAAGATCGTGGACTTGGCTTAGGTAGAAGACGAAACATTCATATTCATTAGTTGTAGAAAATCAAGCAGCAGCTCAGTTGTATAAGGGGTACCTTGGAAGGATAATTCACTCCTTTGGTCTCCATTTGAGTCTCAGTAAACCATTACAAGTGTTGCTTCTCTTTCTATAAATTTATCACCTTTAAAATGTAGTCTCCATAGAGATTGGTACTACCTGAGCTGAGGCTCCTGGACATATATTTATTCATTTAACTTGATGGGACATCATTTTAGCTATTTCGCTAAATCATAGGAATATATATACACGCGATTACTGTGTTTTAAAAAACAATCTGCAGCCACAACTGTGGCGGCAATGTTTTTGGGCTCAACATTGCGAGATTGCAACTGCAATTGCGGCTACAACAACCACATTCTCCCGCAATATCAAAGATCGCAGATACCCTAAAGCCATTAATAACTTACAAACACAGCATCAGTGAGCAAGTTACAGCGATACTCCATAGCAAATAATAACAACCAATCACCATCTCAAAATGACACTGATAATTCTTAAAGCGACAACTAGTCAAAAGGCATGACTTTTCCATTAAGAAAGAATAATGCACACAGCAAATCAAAAGTCCGAGCAAATTCAAAAGAGAACCACATAACCATCAAACTATAAAATCAATTCTAAAACATTCAAATTAAATCAAACCGAAACAAAGTCAAATTCAAATTCAAACCCGCGCACGGTACCGATATCGATGACGTACCGGTGAAGGGCTTGCGCTTGACGGAGGGGTCAAGCTGGTTGCACCACCGGAGCCGGCACGACTTGCCGGATCTTCCACTGATCCCTCGCGCGATGAGGCTCCAGTTTCTGGCGCCGAACTTGCTAACAAGACGACTCAGAATGGCGTCCTCTTCCGGCGACCAAGGGCCCTTCACTCTGTCTTTGCCGCCGCCGACATCGCCGCCGTCTAACACCAGCATTCCCTCGTCGCCACTTCCGTCGACGGCGGTGACGGCGGTTTCCTCCGGTTCCATCTGTCAGGTTAGTTTAGAGTGGAGAAAGAGGAGACAGTAGGAAACTCAGCGCAAATGTTTCTGCGCTGTTTGAGGCATGTTTTAGGAGTTTTAAACCGAAGTGTGAGTTCACAAAATTTAATTGCAATTCTACCCTTGTCTCGCTTCTTCAGTTACGTGCACCTACCATATTGATGCAGTTTTCATCTAATACTTACTATTTTAATATATATTTTGGAATTTTTTTGGGTTAAAATATTTAAATCTTCATTTGGTTAAAATATTTAAATCTTCATTTAAATCAATTGTGCTTTTAAAAAAAATAATAATTGATTTTCATAAAGGTACATAAAATTATTTTGAAGTTATTTTGAGAGAGAGATTTGCATGTTCCTTAAAAATGAAAATTTTATAATTTAGATTAATGTTTGTTGTTAAAAGGTTGCTTAGATGAATTTACTTTTATTTTAGTTGAGAATTTTAAGTTGGACATTTACATATAAGTACTTCATCCGTATCAAAGTAATTACATATTTTTTTTTAAATAAGTTAAATCAAGTGTTGTATCTTTATATTTAGTTAATTAAGGATGTGTTTGGATTAGGAAATAGATTTGAAATATTGGATTTAAGATAAAAATGTGTAAAAGGTTGATTATTTGGATTAAAGAAAAGATGGTAAGACTAATGAACAAAATTTGTAAATGATGTGATAAATATAATAAATATTTCAATATATAAAATTGTAAAATTATAAATTTATTTTTATATTTAAAAATAAAATATATTTAATTTTTTAATATAATTAACAATATTGTTAAAAATTTATAAATATATTAAATGGTGTAATTACTCTTAAATTAAAATTTAATTTATTATAAAATATATTAATTTATTGATTGAGACTAGTTAATTTATTAAAATATAAAATTAAAATTTTAAAATAATTTCAATATTAAATTTAAAAGTTGTATTTTACAGTCGACCATACACATAAATCAACATTTACATGCCCTTTTCGAAGATCCGCACTGACCGACCGAGATGACCATCTCGGCCAGTACCTCAGTTAGTCACCAGCAATAGCAATGTTGTTTCACATGGGTGAACATACACGTGGCAGTCCCACATGTGAGGCACAAGGAAGGTAAGTGCAATAAATTTATATTATACATAACCATAACAGATTGAGCCTTACTCTGAATAAGGCCCATTGGACTTGAATACTCCAGGCCCATTACAGTACTTATAAATATAAACTCAATCACCACAAATAAGATAGTTCTAAACTTTGGTCTAAACCACCTGCACACTCTAATCCTAAACTGATTTGAGAGTCAGAGTACTTGCAGGACCTCCCTCCCCGGATGGTGGATTTTGGAGCGATCGAAGCAGTAGGAAAGGAGGAACGGCTGAAGTGACCGAGGGCAGACAGGAAGACTTTCTTGTTGTTGGAGCTAACCGGTATCTGGCAAGAACATTTTGGCGCCCACCGTGGGACCGAGATTAGCCTAACAATAATGGTGACAACTAGGAATCCTGGAAGCTAGCAAAATAATCAAGGAGACTCAACGGCCGCTCTGGCCGAGATGAGAACGGAATTGGAACTTATGAGGAAGAGGCATGTGGAAAACCTAGGCCCACCATACTAATGCGTTGGACAGGCTTCGTGAGGAGAATGAAAGGTTTCGACAAAGATTTGATAGGGAGGAACGAGAATGAACCTGTCAGGAGGACCTGCTGGAAGGAGAGGGATCTCGTCTTGAAGCTCAAGAAGACGGCTCTGAAGACCGAGATGGGGGTCGAGGGGAACGTTCCCGTCTTGAAGGTCGGGGTGAGACGTCACACAGTGCGTTAGTCAACAAATCCAGGAGGCACCCGTTCATGGACAATATAATGACGATTGAGCTACCTCCTAACTAGAAGAGCCATGTATTGGACAGGTATGATGGGTCAACGGACCCAGACGAACACATCGACACCTACGTTTCCCAGTTAAACCTCTACACGATGGACGACCATATATATTAAAAAGTTTTCCCTACCTCGCTTAAAGGAGCAACTTTTAACTAGTTCACCCGGTTATCTGCACAGTCAATAGAAACCTTGGTAACAAAGTTTGGGGCACAATTTGCGACCAGCAAGCCCCATCACCAGACATCTATCGCACTAGTGAATATTCATAAAGAAAAGGGAGAATCCCTACGGGTATTTATGAGCAGGTTCAGAAAGGTAGCCTTGGACACTCGTGGGCTAAACCCGAAAGTTGTCATGCATCATATGATCATTGCACTTCGTTCAGGACCCTTCTCGGACAGTTTGTGCATGCACCCAACCGTATATATGGACGAACTACGCTAGTGGGCTGCTAAATTTGTGGAAGTAGAAGAGCTCAGGAATTGAAGCATCAAGCGAGAAACAAGGAGAACTCGAGTAAGAAGGTCGACCGAGATCGCAACCGAATCAGAGAAGGACCTCGAGCTCCAAGGTTTTCCAGGTATACACCCCTTAACGCTGGCCGAGCGCGTATTCTGGAGGAAGCCCTCTGTGCATATTTGATATCGGCACCTCATAAATTCCCCTTGCTACCTTGAGCAGACAAAGGTAAAAATTGTCGGTATCACCGCAATCACAGACACAGTACCGACAAGTGTATAGCCTTGAAAGATAAAATAGAGGAGCTCATTCAAGCTGGTCACCTACAACGCTACGTGGCCAGGGGTGACCAAAGACATTACAAGCGAAAGAGAGAGAGAAGCCCAAGATCCAGAAGCCTTAGGAGAAGTCCGAGGAGAAGAAGCACTAAGGTAAGAGAAGACACTTAAGCAAACAGAGAACGATCCAGGGAAAAGAGTCCAAGGAGGCGAGGAGATAATAACCGAACAGTGATCAACACCATTTCGGGCGGATTCGGAGAATCGAATTCGGCCAGAAAATGACACTTGCAGGAGATTAAAAGTGTCACTGATTAGTACCATGCCGGATATAATGTTCACTGACCGAGACTTCAGGAACATAGATACAAAGCAGGATGATCCGATGGTCATAAATATTGAGGTGGCAAACTATGAAGTTAGGAAGACATTGGTGGACCAAGGGAGTTCGGTAGACATCCTCTATTTTAGAAGACCTTCAAAAAAATGGGATTGGATGAGGATGATATAATCCCTCTAAACGAACAGATCGTGGGATTTTCAAGTGAAAGGGTAGATAGAAAAGGTTACATCGACCTGCACACCAAGTTCGGTAGGCCCGACCGAGGACAGAAAACAATCTCTGTTAGGTACTTGGTAGTCGATGTTAATACGTCCTATAACACAGTACTAGGACGACCCTCCTTGAATAAATTGGGTGTCATAGTTTCAACACCGCACCTTGCCATGAAGTTTCCAGCCGAGAGAGGAGGAGTGGTTGTCGTCCACGTTGATCAAAGAACAACACGAGAACGTTATGTGGCCAGCCTGAGGCTAACACTGATCGTAACAACGGTCAAAAGAGACTTTAATCATATGATGGTTGCGTTGATGGACTTGGATCCCACGGTCAATGATGAAATCAAAATGGAGCCAAAGGACGACGTGACAGAATGTCAGCTAGGAGGAGAAAACTAGAACACCCACTTGGACGGAGGCATGACGGAATGCAAAACTAAAAAATTGAAGGAAGTGTTGACTGAGAACAAGGATCCCTTCTCCTGGATGGGCGAGGACATGCTGGGAATTGACCCCAGCGTAATGTCCCATAAACTCTCAATTTGTAAGGAGGCTCGACCAATGGCACAAAAGAAGTGAAGAATGGATGAAGAGAAGAGGTTAGCAGCTGCAATGGAGATGCAAAAATTGTTAGATGTAGGGTTCATCAAGGAGATACAATATACCACATGGTTATTTGACGTGGTACTAGTAAAGAAGAACAATGGGCATTGGTGGATGTGTGTTGATTACACATATCTAAACAAAGCTTGTCCAAAGGATGTGTACCCAATGTGCGACCGGGATGTTGGGAAGACGGTGTTCATTACGAAAGCTTCGAACTGTTGCTACAAGCTAATGCCTTTTAGGCTGAAAAATGCAGGTTTCACCTACCAAAGGTTGATGGACCAAGTATTCAAAGATCAAATCGGTCGGAATATGGAAGTGTATGTGGATGACATGGTGGTTAAGTCTGAGGTATTTGATCAACACATAGCTGACCTGAAAGAAGTATTTAGACAACTTTGCCACTTTGGCATGCGCGTGAACCCTACAAAATGCGTGTTTGGAGTGGAAAGAGGCAAGTTCCTGGGCTTTATGCTCACTCAGAGGAATAGAAGTCAACCGCAAAAAATGTGCGGCCATTTTAGTAATGTGGAGCCCTACAAGTCTAAAAGAGGTACAAAGTCTCATTGGAAAACTAACATCTCTCTCTCGTTTTTTGCCTAAATTAGCAGAGAAGATAAGGCCATTAGTGAAGACTTTGAAAAAAGCCGACAAGTTCAAATGGGATAAGGAATGTGAGAACGCCTTTGAAGCATTAAAGGCGGTTGTATCGTCCACACTAGTTCTGGAGAAACCAGCACCCAGCAGTCGGCTCCTGTTATACATCTCTGTCTCAAACAACGCCATCAACACTACATTAGTTCAACATGAGGGCAGAAATAGGTATATCTTATAGGCCGAGCATTACAAGATGTCGAAACCAGGTATCAAGTTATTGAGAGGGTTGCATTGGCAGTCGTCTATGCCGCCCGAAGGCTTAGGTCTTATTTCCAGAGTCATCCCATTACAGTCAAAACTGACTATCCGATTGGGAAGGTCCTCTTTAAACCAGAACTGGCTGGGCATATGATATCCTGGTCGGTTGAACTCTCAGAGTTCAGATTGACTTTTAACCCGAGAGGACCTATTATAGCTTAGTGTCTGGCTGACTTTGCATTAGAACTTCAGCAAGTGCAACCAGAACAACAAAGCGTGTGGGCTCTGTATGTGGACGGCTCATCCAATGATAAGGGATGTGGTGCAAGAATGGTATTGAAAAGTCCGACCGGTGTTAAGGTCGAACAGTCACTGCACTTTAACTTCAAACCGTCCAAACAACCAGGCTGAGTATGAAGCCATTATACCTGACCTATTATTAGCTGAAAATATGGGAGTAAAGCAACTGGTTTACCTTATCGACTCTCAGTTGACGGTCGACCAATTGAATGAAACTTTTTAGGTGAAAGACCCGTTACTGACGAGATATTATCAGAAAGTATCTACCCTCCTTACTCGGTTTGAGTCTGCCAAGGTCGAGCCGACTTACTGTCAAAACTTGCATTAGGAAAAGGTAAGGGTAGATTTGACACTGTCATTCAGGTTACCTTAAGTGAACTGATCGTATTAAATGCGGATTGCATAAGCGCCGAAGTGGCAGAAGAGGATTGGCGAACGCCTATCATTGGGGGCTTAAAAGCCTTAGTTAAAGGCCATACTGGACAAAACACTCGCCAAGAAGGTAGTCCGTTATGTTCTCATTGGCGAAGACTTGTTTAAGAGGGGATTCACCACTCCCCTATTGAAATGCGTAGGCAAGGAACATGCCAAATTTGTCATGAATGACCTTCACAGCGACAATGGTGGAATGCATTGCGGCTATAGGACTTTGGCGGCTAGAGTCATTCGAGTAGGGTACTACTAGCCTACTGCCTGCCAAGAATGTGCCGAGTACGTAAGTAAGTGCAGGAGTTGTCAGGAGAACGACCCCTTGATTCACCAGCCACCCACCGACCTTCAAACAATCAGTTCTCCATGGCCTTTCGTCAAGTGGGGCATTGACATCGGCCAGAGGAGGTTTCTCATTGTAGTAGTCGATTACTTCATTAAGTGGATAGAGGTAGAGCCTCTTGCCAAAATTATGGCCACCAACGTACAGAGCTTTATGTGGAAAATTGTATGCAGGTTCAGAGTTCCTCACATAATCATGACGGATAATGGACGACAATTCGTCGACCGAAAACTGGAGTCCTTCCTCGCCAAACTAGGAATCAAACACATAATCAATTCTGTCGAGCACCCACAAATGAACGGTCAAACCAAGGCAGCCAACAAGGTGATCTTGGCACAAATTAAGAAAAGACTGAGCGTAGCAAAAGGAAAATGGAAGAACAAGCTTTTGGAAGTCCTGTGGGCATACAGGTGCACTCCGCAAACGTCTATAGGCGAATCCCCGTACAACTTAACCTATGGGACGGATATTATGCTGCCGATCGAGATAGGAGAAGCCACAATGAGAAAGTAGTTGAAGGATTTGGCACTTAACAATGAATGTATGAAAAACCGAGTTAGACCTCTTAGAAGAACTTAGAGAAAAAGCCAAGATAAAAGAGGAGGTATGCAAACAAAGAGCCGCCCGAAGATACAATGTTAAGGTTAGGTCGATAACTTTCCAAAGAGGAGATCCAGTTTAGAGGATGACCGGGGATGCCCGAAAAGGTGTCGCTGACAAAAAATTCGCACCAAATTGGGAAGGCCTTGACAGGGTAAATCAATCTCTAGGCAATGGTGCATTCATATTGTTGCACTTGGACGGAGATGAGATCTCCAACACTTGGAACGCCGACCATCTAAAGTTTTATTTAAGTTAAATTCCATGTAACTCAATGTACTCTTTCTTACCTACGACATTTTTTCCCTAAGGAGGGTTTTAGTCGAGGAGGTTTTAACGTGACACTATCAATAATAAGACTTGGAATTTCTAGTTGCAAATTCTATAGCAATTTAACACCTCATGGAACCGACCGTGAGGTGTATAATCCACTTTTAACCATTAAAGCAACACCTCATGGAATCGACTGTGAGGTGTATAATCTACTTTTAACCATTAAAGCAACACCTCATGGAACCGACCGTGAGGTGTATAATCCGCTTTTAACCATTACAACAACACCCCATGGAACCAACTATGAGATGCATGATCTGCTTTTAATCAATAAAGCAATACCTCATGGAACCAACCGTGAGGTGTGTAATCTGTGCAATCACTTCACTTATAAACGTTATCACTTAGTTTTTAAGCGTTATTATACTCATAAGTGATATGAAAATGACCAAATACTTAACACCGACGAAAACCGACTAGACTGAAAATACATTTACCAAGAATAAATCAGCATAATCCATTAAACTTTGTAACAATTCATTTACAAATAAAGGCCTACTATTATATACAACAAATCTAATCAAAAATTATAATATCAAGTGCCTCTTCCCCCGCCTTGAAAGTCCCACTTTGCGCCTCGACCTCGTCCACCTCATCTTCGTCCGGGATATCCATCACCGAAATCAGCTAGTCGTTGTAGATATCCTTGCGGTTGTCGAACTTGCCTTCATCTACTGAAACCTGGTAAAAGTAGGTGGCCTGCTCACAGCTCGGTCGAACCCGAGGTCGTGCTATTTGATCACGAAACTTCGAAGTTCCTCGAGGTCCTTCTCAACTTTTACTCGGACCGACCGCTCGTCCACCAGGTCCAACGTCAACGTAGTCATCTTCTGGCCAAGATTAAGAACTTCTTCACTTAGCACATCGATTCGGCCACCCTCTCTTTCTTTTGGATAGACGAGCAGCGTTCTTGGAGGAAGCTATTCTCGGTCGTCAATTTCTCGACTACCCCCTTCAGCTCTAAGACTTCCCCCTTAGCGACCTCTTCTCTAGCTCCAGGTCTTTGTTACGATGTGCCAATTCCATATTGGCATTCAATGCGGAGCTCAAAGACGAAGTGGCTTCCACCAGCTCAGTCTTCAACTTCTTGGTGGCAACCGTGTCCTCCTTAAGCAACTCTTCTCTCACCGCTCGACTAATCAGGAGTGTGCGAGCGTTTATCTCCAGCAACGCGCTCCTCAGCTCTTTGCGAAAGGAAGATGAATATAGCTTCTTCTCGTACTCGTTGAGCTTAATGACGACTCGGTTGGAAACCATCGTCTTCTTGTTTAGGAAGTTGAAGGTAGAGCCCGCTTCCTGCTCGCCACCTGTTTCCCGAAGGCGCTTGGGCGACCGCTGGGTGGACGACCTATCCGAGGCGCATTTAGATTTCTTCTTCTCCTTTTTCTTCTCCTAAGGCTCGGAGGGGGGAGCGACAGGCGACTGAGTAGGGGACGACAAAACAACCGTAATTGGTTCAACTCTCTCAGGCATTGCTTCTTCTTGAACAACCTTCCCTTTATCGGCCAGTTTCGTTTAAGGGCCCCTCTTATTGCTCTCACCTCCCAGCCTCGTGGCTAGCATGTTCTTGAATACTTTGTTCATATTTGGATTCCGGGCAGCGACAATATCTGCACAAATAAAAACAAGTTAATACCCGTCACACTAACAAAAAAAACACAACAAAAATACGTATCGAACACGGCCTTGTTCGGGTCTTCACACCAAAAGGTGTCCAGGAGTTCTCGGGCAGGGATACTCCTAGGGAGGCTATCCAAGATCGTTAGTGTCGAGATATCCGCTGCCGACAATTTCGAATGCAACCAGAAGGCGTATCGAGTAGGATACTTGGTCTAATATAGGGGGAATTTTGGTTCATTCTGGTGGTATATATACTCTTGACTCTCACTCCCAAAGGATATTTTAAAAAAAATGTCTTTGAAGTGCTTGTAGGAGGAGGAATAGGGTAGGAACAAACGGTTCCGCAACTAACTAACTAAGGATAACCATCCTATTTTCTTACCCGACCAGTTTAAATAATGATGAACGAAAAGACGAATGGTAGGGGAAATATCTAGGGTTGTACCTAAAATTTGGAAGGCCCTGATGTACACCCAACTATTAGGGTGGAGTTGAGTAGGGGCGACGTTCAACGCACATAGTACGCTCGCGCAGAAGTCGTTGAACGGTATGTGAACGCACGAATCCTTCATAACAAAGCATACATAAAAAAGAAATTCATTAACGATGACCCTAGTCGTGGAATACTAGGTTGGATGCCACACATCGACATAGGGAGAAGATACCATCAGGAATGGAAGGTTCTAAGATATCTTGGACGTCAAGTAGCATCTTAAGAGAAGTAGTCATCCTATACTTAGAGTAGGCGGTCCTAATGTCGATAACCGCCCAGTCATCATCGGGAGGGTTGACTTCGTCAACATCCTTTGCGTTGCTACTGGAGGCCGACATCATCTCTACTCCCTATCACCTATGGTTGGTTCCTCTAACCTCATCCTCTCACTATTAGCGGATCCGCTAGTCGAATTGCTAATGCTAGAACCGCTTGTGGTCCCCTCGATTCAACCAATCTCTTGCTCGGCCACAACCCTGCGATCGGTCGAGGCATCTCGCCCACCAGAAGACTCAGAATCAGAATAAGATTGAAAGAGAAAAAGAAGCCATGGTTACCTTGTGAGAAGGACTGGATGACCAGATACTTAGTGGAGCTACTCGGCTATCCAGGTGAAAACGACACGAAATGAGGTGGGTTCAAGGGCTATTTATAGCCAAAACCTAACGATGATGCGGCCTCCCATCAGCCGCATGATTTAGGTGCCATAAACGGTCCAGATGCATCAACCTATTACATTAGGCACACGAAATGAGAAGCGTGCCATTCGAAAAAATGTTCGGGAACCTGCATCACCTAGCTTCTAAAAGGTTGGCGTAGAGAGCCCAAATTCTGCACTTATTCTTGGACGGTTATACAGGAGGAACTATTAAATCCTCTTCGGCCGCTCGGCACCCTCGAGGACTTGAGAGGCCTATGTACTATACGATCGACCATACACATAAATCAACATTTATATGCCATTTTCGAAGATCCGCATTGACCGACCGAGATGACCATCTCGGCCGGTACCTCAGTCGGTCACTGGCAATGCTGTTTCACATGGGTCAACATACACGTGGCATTCCCACGTGCGAGGCACGTAGAAGGTAAGCGTAATAAATCTAGATTATAACAAAATCATAACAAATTGGGCCTTACTCTTAATCAGGCCCATTACAACACCTATAAATATAAGCTCAATCACCACGAATAAGATACTTCTAAACTCTGATCTAAACCACCTGCACACTCTAACCCTAAACTAACTTGAGCCTCGGAGTGCCTGTAGGACCCCCCTTCCGAGACGGTGGATTTTGGAGCGATCCGAACAGGAGGAAAGGTGGAACGACAGGAATGACCGAGGACAGACAGGAAGACTTTGTTGTTGTTGGAGCTAACCAGTCTTTTGCAAGAACAAAAACTATTATTATTTTATAATAATACAAAATTATTATCATATAATTTATTTTTATTAAATTATAATTATATTTATATTATAATTATAATTAATCACTTTACTAAAAATATTATATAATACTTTTATTATAAAATATAATATATAATATATAATATTTTTATTTTTAAATATTATTTATTATTATATTTTATAACAAATTAAAATGTATATATATATATATATATGATTGATTATGCTTTTAACGTAATTGATTATACGTATAAAAATATAATAAATAATAATTATTATTGTTATTTCTATTTTATAAAATTATTGTATTTATTTAAATATAATATAAATAAAAAATTAACAAATTAATAATGAAAATTAATTAAAAAAATATAATAAAGATTTATAATTTTCTTAGCAAATCTTCGTAGTTATACAAAGAAAGAGAAATGTGGATGTTTTATCTCGTTTTTTTGGATTTTATTATTATTTTATTTTTTGATATTCCAACTTTCTTTCTAAATGATCATATGATAAAACTTTCTTTGCAAATCAGTCGTTTACATAAAGAAGAGGACAAGTGGTTTCAGGAATCCGGTATAATTCTAATATCAAATTAGGTATATGAATATTTAAACAAAATCTAATAGGAAATTATTTAAATGGGTATGTAAATCTAGTTACCATTTCACTAGGAAGAAATGGTTCTCAAGGACGAGTTTTAAGATTTTTTTAACTCATGTAGTGATTTTTTGTATTTTTTATTTATAAAGAGAGTAGAAAATATTAAAAAATATGTTTTTAATATATTTTTTTAATTTTTTATACATTCCCTTTTGGAATTCTTTCAATATAGCCTTGGATTTGTTTGGTAAGCTCTTTCTTTCTTGAAGGTCCTAGTACATTCATCTGTTTGTGGCATAATAAGGTTCAATCTTATGATTTAGAAATCACATCTGTCAAATGTGATCATTTGTACTGGAGTTCCTTTTACTCTTAAAAGCTTTATGTAACATTCGATCAAAACAATTTTAACATGAAACTAAACTGATTAAAATGATGAGCATACAAAAGGTATCAAGAACAAACCAAAATAGTGGAGAGAAATGGTTTAAATTGATGAAATTGTCAAATATATGTTTCAACTTTAGAAATTAAAAATTATAAATATTAATACATTAAACTCTTAGAATATTTCCATTGAACATGAGATTAATTAAGTGTAAATGTTTGATTTCAAGAATAAAGAAAGAACAAGAATAAAGAAAGAAATAAAATAGGTGGATGAGATCGAAATAGAAGAGCATGTCACTTTCAAGTTTGAAAGATAAGTGTTAGAAGGAAAAGCATCATTTAAATTTCTTAAAGTCAAGATAAGATTCTAGAGAAGAGGAACTAACCTCTTGAACTGGCGAATGAGAGAAAAAGTAAATGACTAGTTCTTTTATTTAATATAATTTATGTTAAAAATGAAAGTTTACGACTTATGTAGTTTTGCTTAAGAAGATGGAAGGCCTAGGAATTGTTTGGTTGGTGCTTTTAACTTTTCAAACAACGTTCTTATATATGGAATATGAAGATGTTAGTCCTTGTTTAGTTGGTACATGTGTTTATCCAACCGAAGCCCTTGTATTTTAGAGCTAGCTTACACCTAAACTAAGTGTTTTAAATTTCTAATTTAATGAATAAAAAACATATTTTTATATTTTTTTTGCAAAGAGATTTAAAAAAATATTGATAAAAATGTTTTTAATATCATCCCTCCTATAATTCTTCCTCTATAGTCTTGAATTTGTTTTGAAAGATCCTTCTTATTATCTCTTCTCTCTTAAAATCTGTCAACAACTCAATACATTCATTAAAGTTATTTTACAAGAGGAGAGCATCTTTATTTATGGGAAAAATCCTAAGCTAACCCAAACTTGTAAGACAAGTTTCTAGAAAATTCTCAAATAGGAAGGTCACAAGTGTCAAACCATGAATGAAGAGGATCCTCTCCATAGAGGAGATGACATGTGATATGAGGCAAGGGAAACATGAGTGTCAACTAACCCTAGTAAGCACCCTAAAGGTGCTAACCTTAGATAGGGTTTAAACACTAAGCATTTTCTCTCTCCTGGGGTTAGATGCTCTCCCTTTCTTCTTCTTCTTCTTAGGGTTAGGGTTTGACCCAAAAATAAGGTCCAAAATTATGACAACCTATTATACTCTTTGGCCAAATACATCGCCCAAAATTTAAATTCCTAAAGTACCTTGGCCCAAAATATAAGGCCCAAAAAGTTTCTATTCTATTCTTTTTACAACTTATACAAAGGAGGAAAAATTTAAAGTCCACTTTCCACAATAGAAAAGTCTTTCGAAACATTTTTACCTCATCTATGCCTTTTGGTCGTGCTTCTTGTGATTGACCATCATATGATCTATCAGATACTCTTTCATCATAAATTCTCTATTGTTGGGGTTAGGTTAAACCTTTCTGAACTCTCATGTAATCATTTCTACTTTAATATTCATGTATTTTCTTTCATTATATCATTATTTTTATTCTATACATAATGCTTGTTGTGTCATAACTCGATTATTGATTCCTGAGAGTATTGGAAAATATCTCTTCTATCTAGATCTAAATTAAATTACCGAATGAAAGTTCAATTCTAAGAATAAAGCGTGATTCAATTGTTGTCTTAAGACCCTTGTGCGAATGCAATCATATAACAGATCAAAGAATTAACAATTAATAGATAATCTTAGACCCATCTGTTGCGGAGTTGGGTTTAAGTATTTCCATGGGTTGAGATTGATTAAGGATAGGAAACAAAGTAAATGTTTTAGTACATGAGAGAGAAGATTAGTGAGATTTAACCCTAGCAAGTTCATCATATTATTGTTATTCTTTTTTCTACATTCAATTGTTGATAAAAATATAAAATATTCTTTTAATTGTTTTTAAATTTTTGCATGACATCAAATTATGAAATTGTTTTTAAATATGAATTTGTGATAATTGTATTTATTGTCTTATATTACACAAATCATTTGAGAAAAATAATAATTTTATTACTTGCTACATTGGGACTGATACACTTGTCATCATTGCAAAAATAAGCTAATAGACTTCCAAACAAACTTTTGGGTCCAAGTTTAAAATTGAAGAAGATCACTCTAGAGATATTAGCGCATCAAGATTACAAGACCTCTAGTTGTAAAAATTGTATAAAGTAGTGTAGAATTTATTTTGGGCCAAGTAGAATATATTTTGGCGGTGTATTTTTGGCCTAGTAAAATAGAATTTTGGGCCTTAACCTTGTATCAAAGTTACATAAGAAATCTACCTTTTTAGGCTTGCAAAGACTCCAAGAAGGTGCCAACTAAGCTTATGTCGGAGCCATATGTGAGGCAAGTAAGTGCCACATGGAAGCTTATACTCCATGTCTCTTTTGCAACCTGTCCTCCTTTCATTAGAGAGGAATTAATAACTCGGGTTACAGGCTACCTTGAACACATGGCACTCTTCCAACGAAGAGGATCCTCTCCGCTCATGGCTTGCAACTTGTCAAGCTTTTATTAAAGAGTTTTTGAGAGACTTGCAAGACAAGTTAGGGTTAGTCATCTCTTAGCTTGTAAATAGATGACTCATGTACATGAATTTTCAGCTTATGAAAGACAATTGTTGTGTTAACAAAATTATTTTGGTGTCTCTACTTGTTCTTGAGCTCTCCAAAGATTAGTCTTCTTTAAGGATCTTGTTTTACTTCCTCCTAGTGTGTTGGCCCAACTTCCCATTATAAATCCTTCCAACTTTCATGTCAAACACTTGAAACCTCTCGAAATCAAATTCAATATATTGCAATTCCATGTTGATTCTGCTCAAAATTTTAAAGGATGAAAAATTGCACTTGACACAAGATTTGCATGGATGTTCTTCCATCATGTTAGTCACAAAGCGTTTGTAAACATGCTAGCCCATGAAAACTCCTACTTCTCCCAAATTCTTTGGGATTGGCCATGTGATGTCCTTAAGTAATTTATATATGTATTGATAGAGTGAAAGAAAGAGCTTTATTTTTAGACAAGTAGACAATACATATTCTTAACTTAGGGTGTAATGGAAGATAAAAGAATGTCTAATACCTTCTAAAGGCAAGGTAACATAGGATTATTCACTTTGTAGAAATCCTTTTGTCTAATAAATTTGGAAACAAATATTAAAGGTAAACAATATTGAATTTAATAGCTTAGAAAAGTTTATTACACGATTTGCTTGAACTGATCATGTTATTTTCCAATTAATTGAGTTATGTAGGATCTCACCTAAAGCAAGTTGGTTGTTTTTCCATTTACTACACATTAAATGTTTGTATGTGAGTGAGAAATGTGTCTATATTAACATATGTTGCATGTATTTTTCATACTCATATGCCTTAGAAAAACACATTTAGAGGTGAATCTAAATGTTATAGTTTCTTTTATCTTAAACCAAACATTGTTTAACCCAACCACGTTTATCTCAATAACCCTAAGAAAGAGATAAAAGAACTAAAGAGGTACTGGTAGAAGAAGAATATGTAGAGGAGAATGGGCACCTAGAGAAGTGGTTCTCAGGTAATCAAGAGCAAATTGTTGTCCACCTTCATGAAGTTAGTAGGAAGGTCATTAACAACCAAAGTTTCTAAGAGTTGAGTGGTTGGAACAAGAAAATCTCAATAATGTGAAGAGGATGCTCAAGCATCAAAAGTTGGAAAATTTTCTGAACTTGCTTGGGAATCTTTACCCTAATTTGGTAAGGGTCTTCTTCACAAATTTGTCATTTGAAGATGAAGTCATGTACTCTCATGTAAAGGGAGTAGATATGGAGATCACACCTCCAATTTGGACTGTAGTAGTTGGTTTGAAGAATACTAAGAGAATCATTGGCAAAGGGAACACCAGATCTCTGAAAGATTACAACAAAAATCAGTTTTTCAGATTATGCCTTAGGAATCCTCGTGCTGCTATGAGAGGATTTCTTGTTGGAGGACTATCCATGAATACAAGCATTTTGACTTTGTCGGTGGTAAGATAGTTAACACCTAAGGAATATAATCATGTTGTTCTTATAAAGGAGGAATCAATTTTGATGTAATGCATCATGCATCAGTTTAAGATCAATTGGATCAATGTGATAAAGAATCACATGAGCAAGACTAGGAAGCTCACTGACTATAAGATTCCTATATGGTGCTAGTTTCAAAGTTTATTGAACACTTTGATGTTGATCTTGAGGGAGAACTTACTGAAGTGGTGAAGCCTCATAAGGAAATCACTTGTGCTACAATACACAAGATTGGTCTAAAGAATGTGAAAGACGAATATTGAATTTGTAAGGCAGAAGAGGAAGAAGGAGGACAACAGTAAGGTAGAGGTGTTGCTGATGTTGGAGCTAAACAACTAGGAGATGGAGTTGGTATAAGTGGTAGTCCTGCTAAGAAATTTTCCATGGCACCATATGTGACTCCTATGAATAGAGGAGAACCTTTATCAAGGTTTGAGCAAATGGTGCTTGGTAAGCTTGACACCATGGCAAATGACCAAAGAGGTCACTATGAGTTTTGTGTTGCACGTTTATAACATATGGATGGACAAATTGAAGCCATTCCAGACCAGCTTGTTGACATCTACTATGGCCCCGACTCTTAGGATCTCCCCTGAAATGTTAATTGTTTCATCTGCATCCTAGTTTCATGTTTTTTTTTCTTAGGCTTCGTACTGCTTTTACCTTATTTGATGAACTCAATGGAGGAAAAGTAGTGTGTTTTGTGGTTGTATAGTGCTTTTTGATGTTGTTTTTTTAGCCTGATCACAGTTTGTTTAGGTCTGCTTAAGTTGGTTTCTGATGTTGTAGTTTGGTTTGATATTCTATTATATTTTGTAATATGTGTTCAATATTAATGGAATATGAACTACTCTTGAATTACATATGTGTGATATACTACTTCTCTTCTTAAATCAAATTGATTCACTAACCTTGAATATTCATTATATCATTATGGGAGAGTTAGCAATTATGGGGGAGCTAAGTTCTGCATAATTCTTTGTTGTTCCCTGGTCTGAAGAAAAATAAATTGAGTTATTTTCTATTTCAATGGATTGATATTGTATAAACTGTACCACTCAGGTGTATCTGTGTTTTCAATTTGAGCAATACTGTCACATTTTTGTTAGTTATGATAATCTAGGTTCATATATAGAAAGTAAACATATTGGGTTGCCTTCATCAAATAGGGGAAGATTGTTGATAAAAGTGCAATCATGGTATTTGATAAGTCAAGACATGTAAAGAGAAGATTTCAAGATGTCTTAGTGTGTATGTCAGTGAGTTGTTTAGATATAAGCATGCATTAAAAGTCATTAGGAAGAGCTTAAATGATTTCTAGAGTTTATAAAAGATAAAACTAAAACCAAATTAACAAGTGATTTTCAGTGATCTCAACACTTTTTCGTCCAGGTAAATAAGATTATTTCAAAACAAAATAAAAAAAATCATATTCAATTAATTTTCTAAAAAATGGATAAAAATGAAAATGATAAACAAAAGTTTTTAAATAAATATTATAAAATTAAAAAAAGTTTTACTCTTTAATGAAATTAAAAAATAATTAGTTTAGACCTTTATGGCTCTTTTGTTTTATTTTATTTTATTTTTAAAAAGAGATAAAATTTATAGTTTGAGTCTAATCCTTAAATTTTATATTAAAATAAGAAAGTAAAATGGCTACAAAATTAAAAAAATATTCTTTTTTTAAGTAGTTAGTTTATGTTTTTATTGCTTTTTATCATGTTATTTCATTTACAGAAAAATAAAAGAATATTTTAGGCCCAACCCATTAGATTTTACATAAAAATTAAAAAAGTGATTTGTTGTTTGTACTCTTTTTTTCCTTATGCACCCCATTCCTTCACTTGGCCCAACAAATCATGATTGCTTCTCACACCTCCTGCATTCCTCATGCACCCCTTGCTACTTCACTTGGCCCAACAGGTCATGACTACTTCTCACACCACTGCATTTTTCACGCACCTCCTCTTTCTTTACTTAGGCTAACAGAAAGAAATTTTCTTGCACACCCCCTCTTTTCTACTTTTTGCATCCCCACTCTCTCACTCCTACAAATCTTCCATACACACGATCTCCGAAACCTACACTACTCTGTTCCACCCTCATCTCCACTCACCAAAAGTTATTGTGCCTTCTTTTGGTTGGGATTTACCTTTTGCAATATGGAGATTCTGCTCCCATCCACATTCATATACATAGATACATTTTGTTTCATTTTAGAGATGGGGGATTGGACTCTCATCCCTCTCATCCTATGAAGCCCAAATACGGACACAGACATGGATACGACACAAACACAGACACGTGGATATGGCTAAATTGAAAATTAATGGACACGGGGACACGACAATATATATATATATATATTAAAATTTACTAATATAGTTAATAATGTGGAAAAATATAAACTTTTATAAGAAAAGTCTAACAAAAGATATAATTTCTACATTTCATCTTCATCGAAAAATACATCTTCTAATTCTGGTTCATCAAGAGATAAGCTGACAATTTCAAGAATTCCATTGTCATTTAATGAAAAGTCATCACCTGCAATATCCCACCATTTACTTTCCTCTTCTTTGTATCTTGAAGAGTTTCTTAAGAGAAGATGAAGATTACTATGGACATAAACTAGATCTTCTGCCCTTTTAGGTGTCATCTTATTCCTTTTCAAAGAATGTATAAAAGAGTAGGTACTCCAATTACTTTCACAACAAGAAGAAGAACATGGTTGTCCAAGTAGCTTAAGAGCTATTTTCTGAAGTATTGGTGCATGAGCTCCATGAACAGTCAACCATGTTTTTGCATCCATTTTACCTCTATCTCTTAAAGAGTCAACAACGTGAAATTCTTCACTTTCATTTGAAAAGTTTGCAAATTCTTTATTTACTCGTCTCCTTACATCTGGATCATCAAAGTACCTCATAAAACATTTCTTCCTCTCATGAGTAAGTTTGCCATCTTGATGTGGAGCAAGTCATTGTGAATCTTCACTTAACCATTCATCACTATAATATCTACAACATTATAAATATAAAAATAAATAAATTAACATAATATTATAAATTTATAATGTTATAAATAAGATAAACACAACGAATATAATCATAAAATAATTTAACATTACCTTGGATTTAAAGAATGAGCAAGACAATGAAGAGATGGGCTACTCTTGGTCTAAGGATCAATTAATATTGAGTTTACTACCTTGAAAAATGATGAATGTTCAACTTTTGTCTTTCTTTCATGTTCAAATATGACCTTTCTCACCTTTTCAATCATTGAATCCCACATTTGATATACTAAGTGAAGAGTAGCCATATCTGTATCTATTTTTTCTAAGGACATAATAAATAGGGATAGTAGAAGCAAGTATGTAATCAACCTTCATCCACCAATTATCATCCAACAAAAATTCTTTTACTGATTTTGCCTTAGCATATCATCTTCTTTGTAAGAGGACCATTCATCACTAATAACCATCTCTTGAAGTCCTTTTTTCAAAAACCTTTTTAGCATGACTATAGTTGAAGCAAATCTTGTTGGAACAACAAAAAACAACTTTAATGAGTTGAACCTATTAAACATTGATATTCTCATAGAATGCCCAACGATAAATTTTTTAATAAATGTAAAATTATCAGCAATTTGTGAGATCCAAAAACATTGATCATAAGCAACACTATTCTTTTTTGTATTTTTTGCTGCACAAATATTTTTCAATGCAAGATTCAAGGTGTGCACTAGATAAGGAGTCCATTAAATTGAAGGAAATTCTAATTCTATAAGCATAACCGCCGCCTTACATACAACTGCATTATCAGCTATAATTTGTACCACATTATTTGGCCCTACTTCCATAATTACATCTCTCATGTGTCTAGCAAAAAAATCTTTGTCTTTTATCTCATCAGATGCATTTATTGACTTTAAAAACATTGGTCCACTCTCAGTGACAGCCATAAAATTTATAAGTGGCCTTTTTTGGGGATCACTCCACCCATCACTAACAATCATCACCCCTTTATGTTTCCATGAGTTTCTTATAGGTTGCAAAAGGTTTTCTACATGAATTATCTTTTTTGCAAGTAAAGGACCTCTCAATTTATTATATGTTGGTGGCACATATCCACTGAGATTAGAAGTATTAGCTGCATAAGAAAATACACTCCTATAATAAGGACTTCTTGCTAAATTAAATGGTAAACCTGAAGAATAAAACATCCTCGCAATTTCACAATCAAGAGTATCTCTAGCTTGAATATTGAAAGAAAACTCCAAACCTTTTAATCTTAGAGTCTTGTTTGTCTTATTTCCTTCGTCGGATACAAGTGGTAGAGGAACCTTTTTCTTCTTTGAAATCTCTATTTTCAATATTGCTTCATTGTCTAATTTTTTAAACTCGACAAGTTTTGAGGAACTCACCTTTGGACAACTTCTAAATCCTTCTCCCTTAATTTGTAATAAATGAGCTCTTACCTTAGTGTAAGATCCATTGAATGAAAAATTACATAAATTGTATTTGATCATATTATTTCCCCCACCACTAGGAGTTTTTCTTAATTTTGAAACATATCTCCACAAAGATTTTGTTTCATCTTCTTGTTCCATAGCTTGATTATTCATCTTAATTTCCTAAAAAAAATAAATATAAAAATGTACTTACATACAAAAATTTTTTCTCATAGAAACTAATCTATAACATAATTATAAAAAATAACAAATAAAAGAGGTGACAAATTAAAAATTAATTATAGTATAATTATTAATATAAATAAAACAATCATAAATAAATTTATAACATGTAAATAAAATTAAAATATAGGTATTCTATAAATAAAAATTTATAACATATAAATAAATTTAAAACATATAAATAAAAAACTGATATTATATAATAAAATTTAAGTCAAAATTGAAATAAATTTACAACATATAAATAAAAAATTGATATTATATAATAAAATTTAAATCAAAATTGAAATAAATTTATAACATATAAATAAATAATTGGTATTATATAATAAAAAATAAATAAAAATTGAAAAATGTAAATAAAAAATGGTATTATATAATAGAAAATATAATTCAAATTTTAAATATAAATAAAACATGATAATTATTAGAAAATTCGTATTATATAATAAATTTTATAAATATAATTATTAATAATCAATAATATATTTTCAGTACTTTTTGCATTTTAACTCCACGGTTACTCTTTTATACTCAATTCCAACGTGAAAATTATTTTAACTCTGTAGGTAGGTTTTATACTCAAAATTAACAAACGAAAAAATAATAAAAAAAACATTTAAAATAAATTTACCGTTTCTTCCAGACTCTTCAGCTCCCTTTTAGGAAAACACCAACAGTTTCTTCCCAAACTCTCCAGCTCCCTTTTAGAAAAACACCAACATTCGTCGTCTTCCACAGTGTGGACTACCAGACGAAGCTTCCTCCACCAAAACAAGCGTCTTCACAACAGGGGGACTTCCACTTGAGAAATCATCTTCCACCACAGAGAAGATATTCCATCAGACGACTTTTCTTCTTCTTCAGTTTTTCCTCTTTTGCTTTTTTTTCGTTTCTATTGTATCTTCCAAAATTTATACTAATTTTCAGAGTAATTTAAGGAATCAAAATATTTGATATGATACGATTTTCAGATTTGAATATATTTGTTTTAGATTTTTTAAATATTTCGTTACCATTCACGTGTGGATTTTGTGATTTTGGTAAAAAATGTGTACCCAATAAGGGTTAAACGTGTCTAGACCGTGTGTCTATGGTCATTGACCATGTCAGACAGGGAGGAGGGTGTCCGACGCAGTGTCGTTCCCGCCCTCGCCCAGTATTCGTGTTGGCAGTGTGTCAAAGCGGGGAAGCGGGTGATTATTCCCGTATCTGAGCTTCATAGCTCTCATCGCGCTTTCCACCCATTTCACACCAAAAACATACATAGATCATTGATTCCCCTCTACACACAGAAAAAATACTTACGGTATTTCATCCCTTTCTTTTCCCATCCACAATCCAATCAAAACACACAACCACGTTAAAAAAAATTTAAGAGACATACACTGGAGAGATTGCTTCCATCCCCTCCTTCATCATCGTTGCCCCTGCCTCTACCTCCGCTCTAGGTAGATTTCCCTTCCTCTATCTTGCAATGGTTGCGGCTGCCCATCAAACATGTCTCTCCCAATCTTATAGATCCAAACCACTCCCTTCCAAAATGACGCCACTTCCTCCGCTCCTCCGTCGTCGCGGCGTTCATTGTGTTTGTCGTCTTCTCCTCTGTCGTTGTCGTCACCTAAACCAAACCAAACTTTTGAACACAACCTGCTGCGCTTCTCACCGCAAACCCCACCAGCAACTTCTCATTTACCACTCCCAAACCAACTCACCACCCTCAGCCTTTATCTCCATTGCATCAAAACCCTAGCCCACTAAGATCCATCGCCACTCCTCTATCGCATCACAAAAAGCACTAGACCTCAACCCTGTCTACACTAGAGCATGCCCTCTCTTTTGCCACCACCGCCATGGTCCTTCGAGCTCTACACCGCCAAGCTCGTCACTGCCACTCTAGGTTTACCCCAATTTGATTTATAGTGTATGGAAGAAGTGTCGTGAGTGATAGGTGGGAGCCGAGCATATGAGCAGTGGAGAGGAGGCTAAGGCATTAGGCACCCTTCTCATCACTATTCACCGAGAGCTTATTCCTGCACCTCCATACTACTTTGACTTCTTGAATAAGTCATTCTAGAAGTTAAATTTTACCTTTTGGAATACCCTATTCTGAAAGTCAAATTTTACTTTCGATCCGGAAATAGCTTTTGAATAAACTACTTCAGAAGCAAATTCATACAACCCTTCTCCTCCGGAATGACTCATTTCGAAAGCCAATTAGTACACTTCTTCTTTTCCATAATGGCTCATTCTGGAAGCTATTTTCGGAGCTAGAAATAGTTTTCGAAATGAGTCATTCTGAAAGAGGTTTTTGCATTTTGAATGACTTCAAGAATGGCTCATTCTAGAAGCTCTTTTCAAAATGCGAAAACCCCACCCCCACAACGTCGCGCGCTGTGTCCCCTTCTCCTTGTTCCATGGCGGTAGACACCTATACACAGTGGCAGACGATGGTGACGACGCACAGTGACAAATGGGAATTAAAATGTGAAATGTATGGAGATGTATGGAGGTGTAGAGTTAGAGAAGGGCAAATAAGGTAGTGCAAAATTTAATCAGGAACACTTTTGAAAAATAAAAAATGTATAGAGGTGCAGAAAAAACATATGGATGTGCAGTAAAAGCTCTCATATTCACCCCATGTTTTAAAACTTTTGGGTTTTGATTTGGTATTCATTTTTAAAACCCCTTTTCTTTTTGTATAGACTGCGTTCTTGGCTAAAATAAAAAAATTGGGCCTATTTAGTTGGCTTAACACTTTTTTAAAAACTGGGCCCATTTAGTTGGCCTAACACTGACTGCTTCTTCCTGCACCTCCAAGCCTTCTTGAGGCACCTCCAAAACTTGAAAAAATACCAACTCTGCCCTTAAAGAAATTACAATTTTGTCCTTCACCTAAAGAAATGATAAAACAGTGAAATTGTGGAGGTGGGAGATGAGGGGTCGACGAATTGTGATGCTTGAAGGTGATGAAGTGCCTGATTGGTGTCCTTTTCCGGTATTGTGCGTCGGTGGCGGTGGAGGAGTGGAGTGCGGCGGAGCAGTAGTGGCACAACGTCCTGTGAGGTAAGTGTGTCTGAAATGAATTGTGGAATGACGTATTCCGCAATTGTTCTCCGGATCTAGAGGACAATTGCGGAACACGTCGTTCGACAACTCATTTGGAGATGCAGAAATGAGTTCTGGAATAACGCGTTCCGCAACTGTTGTCTAGAAATGAGTTGTGAAACGACGTGTTCCGCAACTATCCTCCGGATCCGGAGAACAATTACGGAATACGTCGTTCCGCAATTCATTTCGTCACCTCCAAATGAGTTGCGGAACGACGCGTTCCACAACTATTCTCCAGATCCGAAGGACAGTTGCGGAGTGCGTCGTTCCGCAACTCATTTCGTTTAGAAAGAAACACACCCCCAAATCAAACCCAGCAAAGTCCCCCAAATACCCTACAAATCCTTCAATATATCATGCGTACCTCAAATGCTTGTCCAATGTGGTGTTATTGAAAGATGATGGAATGAAACCGGCGAAAAAAATGCAAAACAGAACGATAGGGGTCCTTGGAGGTGTCGCAGAGAAAACGAGAATGGCAGTTGTGGAGGAGAAAATGTTATGAAGTTTTAGAGTGAAGGGTATAATAATCTTCACAATATTATATTAAGGGTATTTTTGTCCATTTGATAAAATTTGGAGGTGCTCCAAGAAGTACGTGGAGGTGTAGGAAGAAGCACTCCCTAACACTTTTTAACACTTTTTTTATGTACGCCACAATTTTTTATAAAAAATATAATAATAATAATAATAATAATAATAATAATAATAATAAAACTTAGACCCACACATTTGACCCAATATTTCTATTAATTTTTTTGCATCTTGCATTTTTATAAATACACCACCACTACTTTTTTTTTATACATGCAATAATTTAAAAAAGAATTTGACATTATAATTTGTAAATAATTTTCAATACTTGTATGACCGCACGCGTCACCTGATATTTAATTTTATTACCCAAAATATTTTACAAGATAAATAAAATAGTTTGTTTAGATATCAAATGGTCATTCTTCTCACGTGATATTTAATACGAAACTATGGAGATAACGTTTGAGTATTTGTATTTTGCATCATCTAATACTCCCTATCATTTTCTAAAAAGTTAAAAAAAAAAAAATGTTTTCTCCTAAATAAAATTCATAAAATAATTTGCCGCGTGGATGAATAGTTTACACTATCTTCAATTCATAAGAGTATCAAGTATGGTCATTTGCACTAGCTTGTACTCTAACTGGCATGAACTAAAAATTATAAAATCCTAAAAATATCAAATTTTCAAAAAATAAAAAAATACAAATTTTCAAAAATTAAAAGTATCAAAACACCAGCAAACAATTTTCTATCTAGAACAACGTAAACCCTGATTTTTCATTATGGATGGAAATACGTAGGAGTAAGGTCAAACCTTATCGGACCCAAAATAAATAAAAAAACTTACTTTTTGTCTTTACATGTTTTTTGCTTTCTTTTTGGAAATATTAAACATTTTCAAAAACCACGACGGGTGGTGTAGGGTGCTAAAATCTTTCCTAAGGATAATTGACTCTTGGACCCTAAATTTGGTTTCGTAGACCACTGACTTATCTTTGGTTATTCTATAATTTTTCATAATAAAGTATGGTGGCGACTCCTTTCTTATTTTCTCAAAAGGCTTAAGATATTTTTTTCATTGCCCTGTCATGACCCCGATTACGACTAATGGCGCCTCCACTGGTGACACTTTTAGAGAGTCAGGCCTAGTTAATTAAATGAGTAGAAAACGAATATGGTTTTAAATGTTTATCTTTCCTTTCCTTTCTGTATATTTGTTTATTTTTCTGCTTTTATTATTATCGTTAGAATATTAAACCCTACGGTAGAAGACATGCTATATCTACTTGGGAATTTTCTTGGTTGTTTTGCAAGTGAGGTTTGGGTATCCACCATTCTCCCTTCACACACACACCATTGCATATCATGAGTAGGACCCAATACTCAGGTTTTAAAAAGCTTAAAGTTAGAAGTGGTTGTGCAGAAGTTTCAATAGGGATGTGCTTTGTCTTTTGGCTATTGTGAGAACCCCAACTAAAGCTTGTTCTCTTTATATGTGTGTCCATATCAAGTTGACTTTCAACTCTTATGGTTATGTAAAGCCATAGCTCTAGTGGCCTTACACCTTTAGGGATTAGGAGCTAACCTATGAGAGTGTGCATTTATTGCCATAGACCGTTAAGCATCGATACATTGAACCTTATTTAGGGCACAAAGGGAGGTTTTTGCATTCCACTTCACCTCACCATTTGATTTTACATACCAACAAATGTATCACATATCATGAATAAAGACCTCTTGTAGTACAAGCATGCGTTGTTTCTCATTATGTTTTAGTCATGTTGGTTACGTTGTCAATTGCATATCATGTAACTCGGCATTATACATATAAAGAAGCATTCACATTTTATCTTCATTCATACATTCATGGTAACATGTATATAATTTTTGATTTCATAATTTTTTTTCTTGCATTATCATGTCACTTTGCACCATACACAATAGTTATCCATAAGTTGTCGCATACATACATTAGTTAGTTTTGCATGCATCATACATCTTGACATGTATCCATATGTCATTTCACAACATGTTTTTTCCTTTAAAAGGAATTTTGGTTTAAAAAAAATTTGCATCGCAAAATATTCAAATTTGTTTGTCTCCCATTTCAGTGTTACCAAACTCATGGTATGCTACTGATTTGGACAAAACAAAAAATAAAAGCAAAAAAAATAAAAAGGGACCAAAAAATGATCACATGTTGAGTCAATTGCTTTCTTTGATACAATCTTTGAATTCATAATATTTCAAAAATAACGACAAGCAAATAAGAAAAATGATAACGTTGGGGGATGTCACGCATTTCCACAGTTCAATGTTTTAGTAAGGGGTAAAAGTTGACATTTTCTATTAAAACATCTGGATACATGTTACTTGAAATCATTTAGCCTTTTTCTCACCCCCGAAATGAAAGGATTTTCCTTATCAGGTGTCACAAATGTCTGAAATAGTAAAATAAGAATATCACACTAGGACAAAAAATTTAGATTTCTCTCAACTGGTCGAGTAACGAAAAAAAAAAGAAAAAAGATAAAGATAAAAAAAATGCATCTGTTGGAAGCCATTGAATTTGGTTTTAGGGTTAATCTTTCTAAAAATAAAGCAGTCATGATTCGACATGATATACGACTATGTTTCTTTATCCAAAAAGCAAAAGATATATATTCTTTGCACCTTATTTGAGCTAAAAATAAATATTTGCTTTCATAATCTCCCTAAGCAAGGATCATCATTATGTTGAAAATCAACTCAAGTTGTACATCGAAAACTCCTAAGAATCAAATCGAAAAAATCAATCAACAATTAATGTGAATCTAATGTAAACAAATGATGTCACAAAATGATGAAAAAAAATGTAAAAAGTGAAAAGAACAAAATACTCATAAAGGAAACCTTGACTGGATTTCGTGCAATACACACTTGATGATCCTTGTTTCAAAAGAATCATAAACAAAAAATTTAACAAATGTTTTTAAGTCTTCATATCCTTTCTCTTGAGAATCCTTTAGCACCTTGCCACGTTACAAGCCTTAATAAAGCCAATATTGATTGATGAATGATTGCTTTGATTTTCGTAAAGCTTAACCCTATGACAAGAGGATATGACTAACAATGCGGTCAAAATAGAAAAATAGAAAAAAGCAAGAAAAAAAAAAAATAAAGGATGATGTTTGAAATGTTTCTGGTAGGAAAGAACATTCTTTTATCAACCAATCAGTCGATGAAGAAAAAGTTGCAAGCCGATTAAGGCTGCAAGCCATTTCTTCCATTTCATTCCTCACTCTTCACAGTTCAAAACCGTTCACCCATTACACGGTTCTCATCCTCTAGAAATAGAGACTCTTCCCTTCTTCGAAAAATACATCTCTACACACTTCTCTCTTTTCTCTTTCTCATTTTTTCTTTTCTAAAGTCCTAGGTTGTTTTGCTCATAAAAGAGCTTACTTGCTAGTTCTGATATCCTCGGTATCATTCGAGAAGTTTCTGTTGTATCCTGGGAGACTTGCATAATTTATCGTGGATAAGTCCTTAAGGACAGTGATCTTTCACGCCTCCGGAATTTAATTTTATTTGTGTTTTCACCCGTCTTATACAATAGGATTATCTATTCTCTATGTTTGGGTCTATCTATGGAGGAAAGAACTACAATTAATATAGTAGTTGCTAATGAGGTGAGTAGGGAGGGGTAACCTAAATGCGAGGTGACCAAGTGGGACCATGGTCCTAAATCTTTTTTATGTAATTTATTTATTTTCTCTTTGATTATTTTTTTATTCAATACTAATATGTACTTAATTCATTTATTATTAGGAAATGGAGAGATGAAAAAAAATTAATAAAAATGAAGAAAAGATATGAGAATGAAAAAATTCTCTCTATTTTCATGTTGAGAATAAAAACAAAATGTTTGAATATATACAAACAAATGTTCCTATTTTAGGTCTAACTAAAGTTAGAGGAAAAAAAGTAAAAGTATTACAATTTGATCATGTCATAAAAGATAAAATAATGGAATTGATCAGAATTTGATTGTCATGAGGAAAAAATAACAGAATTAATATTAGTTTCCTTCGAGAAGCCTTTGTCACGATTGGGATCGTGGTGGGGAGGACGACGATCAAATAAAAATAAAATTAATATTGATAAAAAATTATCATTAAATAGAGATAGAGTCGCCACCATAGTTTATTATAGGAAACTACGGAAAAATTTAAAAAAAATAAAAAAAATAGTCTACACACCAAATCTAGGATTCGAGGGTCGGTTTTTTTTGGAAGGTGTTAGCACCCCACAACGCCGGTCATAAGACGATATCTTTAATCAAATAAGAAAAATAGGTGTGGTTTCACAAAAATGTTATTTTTCCCAAAAATAATAACAATAAAGATGCAATTAAAGACAAATAAAAAATAAAAAATAAACAAAGAAATAACAAAGTTTCAATTAAAGGCGAATAAAAAAAACAATAATGATGCAATTAAAGACAAATAAAAAATGCAAATAAAAAAACAATAAAGATGCAATTAAGAAAAATAAAAGATGTAAATAAAAACAAAGAAAATATTTTTATTTTATTTTTGGTCCTGACAAGGATTAACCTTGCTCCTACGTATTTCTGTTCACAATGGAAAATCAAGGTTTACGTAGTTCTAGTTTGAAATTGTTTGATATGGTGTTGATATTTTTAATTTTTAAAATTTTATATTTTTTAAATATTTTTAGAAATTTTTTATATTTTTTAATTTTTTGGAAATTTGACATTTTTTAATTTTGATTTTTATATTTTTATATTTTTTTAGAAACTTTTGTATTTTTTCTTTTTTAGAAAATTTTATATTTTATATTTTCCGGAATCTAAATATTTGTGTATATTTTAGAAAAGAAAAATTTGTATCAAATACACTTTGATGCGTGAATCATTTAAATATCTAAACAAAATAATAAAACTTTTCGAATTAAATTCTTGATGCGAGTTATCATTGGGAAATTTAATTGAATTATTTAAAAATAAAGTATAATAAAACTATATTTGAATTTATTTATTTATTTATTTATTTTCAAAACTGAAAATTTTAATATAATAAAATTAGAGCAAGATTAGAAAAATGGGATAAAATTCAGTATGAAAAATAAAAGTATAAATGAAATAAAATAATTAATTATTATCTATTTATTTCTAAAATTTAAAATAAAATTTAGATATGGGAAAACGCATATGGTACTCACCGTGAGATTAATGAAGAACTGTGCCTGAGGCAGTAACTTTCCAGAATTAGATATAGCTTGGAATGAGGATGTGCTCAAAGCAACAATTCGCCATTATCAGGTATGATTCGCATTCTTATAATATTCAATTTCAAGAATACATAGTGCAAACTGACTAATACTTGACACTGATATAATTACATATTAACATACAAAGAGTCAACAACATAAACATGGACATAGCAGAATAAACATAATCTACATATTCCTACAAAAAAGACAACAACATACCTGTTGAATATCAAATACCTTCTTCTCTTGTAATTCTGAGTATCTACTTCCTCAACATATAAATTGGACACTTTTGGATTGTTAAACTTTTTGATGACTTTTCAAAGTATAATTTTCATGTGTGATTTTTTTCTGTAATGTAATGTGTAGAATTTTTTTGTGTGTAGATTTGTGTCTGTAGAATTGTGTGTGTAATCGTGTAAAAGTCATGTATGTTTTTTACATGTAAGCTTGTATATATTTTTGCAAAATAAAATCTGTAGTGTAATTTTAATCTAACCCCCTCTTAATAATATAAATTATTTCCCTTTTAGACTCATAATATTCTTTTATCAGCAAATTTTAATTAATATTCTTTAATAATAAAAACTAGAAAATTAATTTTATTAATCAGAATTATTTGCAATTAAGAAGAATATATACACCATTAAAAGGTCATGAAACAAATTCTTAAAAAATCGCTAGCTTCCCTTCTCAAATTTCGTTTTATACAAATGTCAAATTAATTCCATAATTAAATTCAATTAGTTTTCAATCAAATGAATTTCCATCACCTTTCAATTAATTCGTGCATCAGGGTCATTAAATCAAATAATCTGCACATGATTTCTAGTAATAAAGCAGGCGTTACGATACCCTAGCCTAAACGTCTAGTGAAAGATGAGTGTATAAGAATGTGGACATAGGAAAAGAGTATATGGGCTTTACCCAATAGAGAATGAAAATAATAAAAACAAGTTGTAATTAGAAAAATTAGAAGTGTGTAATAAAACTGACCCAAATAAAAGAAAAATTAGAAAACAACTAAGACATTTTTATTTAAAACCTTAAGAGACTAGGCCTTAAATCAAATTTTATTTTCCTGCCGGCTATTTAAAATGGACCAAATTTTCTTTCATTTAAAATTATTTAAAATAAAACCAAATTCTCCTTTTTTTTTTATCTTTTTCAAATACTTATAAAAAAAGATAAAATCATATTTTTATTACTAGTTTTTCTAAATCGTATTATTAGTTTTTATTATTATTCTAAAAGTATGAAAAATAAAATAAAAATCTATTTTATTCTTTTCTTTTCTTTTGAAAAAATAAAAGAAAAACAATAACATTTAGACTAATTATTTTATTTTTAAAGAAGCAAATAAAATATTATAAAAAGGATAAAAATCTAAGTAATATATATATATATTGTATTTCTTCCCTCTAAAAATGAAATAAAAATAAAACAAAATATTATAAAATTCAAACTTAAATTCTGATCATTGATTAAAAATATATATTTATTATTTTATTATTATTATTATTATTATTATTATTTTTACCCTGACCAAATTGTGTGTTGATAGCTTTGTATCCATATCCTTTGAAATCTTTCAGAAGTTGTAAAGTGAATATTGATGACACCCAGTTTGAAACAAATATTCTTGAAATATTGAGGACTTAAGGCTTATGTATAAATATCATCCAATTCCTCTGTGGTGGAAATGGAAAGTAAATGGATGAAACCCTTTTTCAATTTTTCTCTAACAATGTAACAATCTATCTCTATATGTTTTGTACGGTCATGTAACACTGGACTTACTGTAATGTATATTGTTGATTCATTGTTACATCATAAAAGATATGAATGCTCAAAAGGGACTTCAAAATCTTGAAGAAAAACTAGTCATTAAATTTCACACGTAAAAGTCGTCATTGCCCTTATTCAACTTTACAATAACTATTTGCTACTGTTCCTTGCTTCTTTGATTTCTAGGATATAAGGGAATTCCTGAGATACACACTAAAAGCAGTCATTAATTGCCTTAAATCACTATAGGTGCCCCAATCACTATTACAAAAGGCTTTTAGATGGGCACAAACTCTAAAAGAGAAAAAATAAGCCAAGACTTGGAGCTTCTTTTATATATATATGAGAATTCTAATTGTTGCATTATAATGAGAAATTGTAGGCTTAGCAAGAAACTGAAAAAGTTGTTGAATAGGAAAGGTTATGTCAGGTCGACTTTTAGTGAGATACATAAGCATTCTAATCAACCTTCTGTAGGCTTGAACATTTGCAAAAGATACACTTCTAGTAGAAGACAATCTAAGAAGATTCTCAATAGGAGTGACTGTAGGTTTGTAGACTAAAAGACCTACATCTGTTAACAATTCCAATGCATATTTCCTTTGATTCCTCATTATCGCTTTCTTACTTCTTGTTACTTCAAGATCAAGAAAATATCTTAAATCACCAAGATCCTTAGTCTTGAATGTCTTATTCAAAGCTTCTTTGACTTGATCAATCTCTTCTTTATCATTTCTTGCCAAAATTATATCATCCATATATACCAATAATGCTATAAAAGATCGTTTAGAAGAATTATTGAACAAGGAATGGTCATTCATAGATTGAGTATATCCCGCAGAAATAAAAGAGGGTGACAATTTAGAAAACCACTTCTTATTGGCTTGCTTAAAGTTATATAAAGTTTTTTTTTTTAATTTACAAACTTGTCCTGGTTGAATAGAAGTCAATCCAGGAGGATCAACCATATATACATCTTCTTTCAATTCTCCATGTAATAAGTCATTGTTTATGTCTATCTATTTCAATTCCCAGTTATATATAGAAGTTAGAAAAAGAAGCAACCTTATAGTGGTCATCTTTGCTACTGGAGAAAAAGTTTCAACATAGTCAATGCCTTCTGTTTGTGTGCATTTTGAATACCCATTTGCAACCAATGTCATTTATGTCCTTAGGCAGAAGAGTAGTCGCCCATGTTTGATTTGACTCCAAAGCAGGTATCTCACACTGTATAGCCTTTCTCCAATATTCATGTTTAACAACTTCAAAATAAGTGTTTGACTCAACATGTGAATAAAGAGACATAACAAAAGATGTATAAGAAGGTAATAATTTATTAATAAATTGTCACGACATCCTAAATTAATTAATAAAATGGAACAAAGGATTCTATTTTTTCCTTAATTTGAAATTTATTAAAAAATTAGTAGAAGTTGATATATGTATAAAATATGACATGTGGAGAGATGTTCAAATATTATGAAATTTCGATTTGCTATACGTAAAATTTTTAAGCAAAAAACATTTAAAAAGTACTTATAACTTTAAGAGTACAAAGTATTTCACGAGGAATTTATATTACAAATTATTAAATTATACAATATTTAACAAGTGCGAAAATGGAATGGTAGTTCCCCTGAATGTTGTCGAGTTTTGTACCACATTTATGCTTCAACCATTTCCAGAAAATAAGTGGAAATTGTACTCGTGAATAAATTGGGAGTATAAGGGACATCCATCCACCTTCAATCTATTATTTAATTTATTTATACCAAATGAATAAGAAAAGAAGGGAAAAGTAAGATATACATAAGTTTTCAAATAATTGCCTTTAAAATAATAAGAATGATAAATGATGAAAATTCTAAATAATTTAAGAATGCCAAACTTTTCTTTGTTGAATAAATCACCATGATTATATAAATATTTCGAGAATAACAATTTATTTGAATAATATAGGGATAATAATAGCAATGATGGAAATAATATTTGCCAAACACTTGAATATTGAATTTTGTTAAATTTTACCATATTTCCGTATTGATAAAGTTCATACTACAGAGACCACATTGAGTATAATTCTGAAAATAACAAAACGACAATCAAAGAATTACTAGTTAGGATAAATGAGTAATCACACCACAACCTTACTCTGTGGCCAACAATCTTCTACTCATTTAAATCTCTAAGGAATTTAATCCTTCATTAATAGATAGGTCAGTATGATACACATGATCATGGACCTTTCCAAATAAGGGGAATTATAATGATAACATCAGTAATATCATCAATGAATATTTGTAGTATGAAAATTAATAACGAAAATCACTACACAGGATACAAAGAATTTATGAATTAAAAGATAGTGTAAGTAATAATTCTGAAATTGAGAAAAATAATAAGATAAGAAACCTGTCATACTCAAGATAAATATAAAAATCAAAGCTTATACTTAAAAAGAATTAAATAAAGATATTAAATAGTTAAGAAGTTGTGAGGCTTAGGGGTACCTCACCGAAAGTATTGAAAATAAGAGGCTATATATATATAACTCCTTTCCATTACCTTAGTTAGAAAGGCTGCATACAAAAAGTGATGTAATGACTTTTGTGAGTTTCTTTTTGAGTGTGTTTTTAATATGGATTTTAGGGGACTAGGTTCACCTATTTATAAGGCCATTTGAAATCATTACTTATTTTCATTTAGTTGGAAACTAGTTAGATTCCAATGGTGAAATTTTTGTTAACGTCATGGTAAACTTGACGTGGTCAATGTTGATGTGACATAGTGAATTTATTAAGAAATAACCCAAGTTTATCGTATCTTATTTGAGCATTAAATGCGAACAGTGATTTAAGCTTTATCTTTGGTATTATTATTACTAGTTAGATAAATAAGATTTTACGCAAAACACAGTTCACAGTGCGTTCCTTTGGGTCCAGTCATACGGCTTAATGATGCAACACTGAGAGTAATGTGGAGCCGAAAAGCTTAATGATGTTAACGAGAGTGATGTGAAGTCAAACCCTAAAGGGTCATTGATACGGTACCGAGAGTGATGTGGTGTCAAAGCCGAAAGGCCCACTGATGTGGTTCCGAGAGTGATACGAAAATAAGTAGGTCAATAGCTAAAAAGGTTGACTGATAAGATATTGAGAGATGATACGGATACGATATTGAGAGGTGAGAATAAGTAAGTCAATAACCAAAAGACTTATTGATTCGGTACCAAGAGGTGATACGGATACAGCACCGAGAGGTGATATGGATAAAGTACCAAGAGTGATACGAATTAAGTGAGTGAATAGCTAAAAGGACTTATTGATACGGTACCAAGAGGTGGTATGGAATAAGTAAGTTAATAGCTGAAAGATTTATTGATTCGGTACCGAGAAGTGATATGGATACGGTACCAAGAGGTGATATGATACAGTACCCAGAGTGATACAGATACGGTATTGAGAGATGAAAATCCAATTGATCTAAATATATTATTCAATTTTTCCAGGATGTTACACAAATTTTCATCCATAATAGATAATTTAGAAAAAGAATTCAAAGAGTCAAATCAGACGGATTAGTCAGGTTACCCTTAAGAGAAACATGTTATACTTGTCCAACCATTACAAAAAAACTGGATTTACCTATGGCCAAAATCCGTAGGTAATGACCAAAATCAGTGGGTAATAAGATATTATCCCTGGATGGGTAATTAGACATTACCCACAGATTACCGAAGGGGTTAAAATCCATAGATAATGAGGTCGTAGGTAAATTTCCCACCAACTTTTATCCATATTATTTATTATTATTGTTAATGTTAATGAGTTAAACACAAGACCTTTGAGTGTTGAAGAGAGCCTTTGACCACCTGCCAAATAAATTATATAATAATATTATGATTTTTATTATTATATTTATGATTATGATTATTAATATTATTAATAATAATAATATTATTAATAATATTATTATTATCCTTATTATTAATATTATTTTTATTACAAATGACAATAATAATATTATCAATAATATAAATAATATCAGTAATAATATTAATAATATTGATAAAAATAATATTAATAAGATTCATAATAATAATAATAAATTAATAAAATTTAAAATACTAATATTATTAATAATATTAATACGTATAATAAAAATAAT
>Ga0209700_100964_pt1 | contig 58063 bp, 17 predicted proteins | sample SiratroredBW_FD_187528 | JGI IMG/M metagenome (GOLD analysis project Ga0209700, IMG submission 187528) | Root nodule microbial communities of legume samples collected from California, USA - Siratro red BW (SPAdes) (version 2) | ecosystem: Host-associated > Plants > Roots > Nodule | place: USA...
TCTTGGTGTTTTTTTTTTTTTTTTTTTCCTCTTAAGTTAATGAAAGTGGTTGGATTTCCTTTTTATTTTTTGAATTCAATCTTTTTTCCAAACTGAGAAAGGATAGATATAATAAAGATCTCTTTCATGACTTTAAGATTTTTAGTAAACTAATTCTTTTAATATTTTTTTCTTTACTGTTACTGAATTCAGAAATATAATTTATTTAAAGATAAATCAAGAATAAAAATAAATCTACTGTGTAACCTTTGAAGGCAAATTACTTTCCTGCCCTTCCAGTCACGGGTTAGAAAAGGACAGTGTATTCCCCATAGCTTTGCATTTGGTCAGAGCAGAGTACTTTGGTAAGACAAATGGTCAGACCATGAGGGGAGTTTGGTGGTGAGGTTTTGCTTTTTCCAATGAAATTGTACCGTTAAGTAAAAGTGGTAATTTTGTTTACATACAATATTTTTATTCTTAAATCAATCCAATCACATAATTCAAAATTATCTATCCCTTTTATTTCTTATTTATTTCTATTAGAAAAATAAATTTTATATTTAAATTATTTCTTACTTTTTAATCAACTTTCTTTTCAACCAAATAAATTATATATTTAATATTTTTCTTACTTATTTCTCTTTTATCAATTTATCATTGTTTAAATTGGGGTGGGATGAAAAGAGAAAGAAAAAGAAAAAGAGTAAAAAATTAAGTTGTTTGTATTGAAAAAAAAAAGTAAATGGACTTAAATAAAAAAAAGTAGGTAATATATGTGATTGAAACAAATATTAAAAGTAATATTATATAATAAATTAAAAGTGCTGTTTTTGGTTCAACATATTTTATCAACAATATATTGAGGTTTGTGTCCTTGAACCTCAAATTCTTCAATATATTGAGGATGATTTTCTTTATCAGGATCATGTTGTTGATTATGGTAAACTCTATCATGTGAACTTTTTTTCGCTAGAAGGGTAACAATTATTTTTAACAAAATAATTTAATTGTGAACGTTTATTTACTATATTTCTTTTTTACATTATCAATAGTTTAAAACATTGAAAAACTTAATTTCGTTTATTACATATATAGAGAGAGAAATAAAATTTTAAAAATATCTAATTTGTTACACAAGATATACATACATATTCGTATATTATATTATAGAAATTAAATTAAATTTATATATTTTAATAATAAGTTTAAAACTCATGGAAAATATCAGGCTTACAAGAAAAATAGTTTAATAACAATTGTTTTTCCTCAGATCTATTCACAACTCTACTTAATAATAAAATATTAAATTAAAACTTATAATTACAACACAAATTAAATTGTTTAATAAAAAATATTTTACAATGATTTTACGCAATAAAGTGGTGAATATATCATAAACATATAGTATTACTTTAGCATGCATTGAATGATTCCAGGCAAACAACATCAAAATTGTAGATTTCTAACATTACAATGAGAAAGCATGGAAGATAATATGAGAATCTGATCTTGTTTAAAGTGATAACATAACCACATAAATTATGTGTTGCTAACAATAACTGATCATGCAGCTAAATATAATCGGTTTTGTTATCACTTTGAACGATTTTGTTATTACTTTGAACAAAATCATATTTTTAGAATCATGAATGAAGTTGACACCAGACAAAAGGTTACAAACATGATACATACAATGTCCGTAAATACATGTAACCTGTGATTGTTATTTACAGTGGCGTCATAAATTCATCACAAACTTGTTCCTCCAAATGTCTAAGTAGTTATCTTCCTTGGAACTCAAAGGAAGTGCAATGAAGGAGATGCAAAATTCAACTTCCAACACAATCTATTGGCAATTATAAAAGTGTACTAATATTATTAAATATTAAAAAATTAATGGTACCCAGTTTATTATGTTAAACCTATATTTATTTTTAAAATTCATATAATTATTATTTTTCACTATCCATGTATTATTAATTTATATAAAACAAACTATAAGCATTTTAACAGGAAAGGAAAATAAGAATATTTTTTAAAATATTGGTTACAAACTTATACTGAAACTTGAGTATTTATAAAAAAAAATTTAATTTTAGTTATTCCTTTTTTATTATCACTGAATTCCAATTTGAACTTTCAAGAGAATAAGTTAAGGATTATCCATTTTGAATTCTAAATTTCTATCTCATTTTCATTTTTGCAACTCACATTGTCTTGGGGATTAATATCAAAATCTAATCTTAATATCAAAATCTAATCTTGGGTTTGTTCTCCTTTGACATTAGTGGATCAAATAGGAAGTAAAGATTTTCTAGCTCATGGATTTTGTTTAGCATTGCAATTTTGATTTTATTTTTCCTTCAGTCACTCCTTTCTAATTCATTGTACATTACTTAATTATAATTTGTTATTATTATACATTGAATACAAAGAGAGATTTAGACATTTTAATTATATGTTACATTGACCATGACATTTTCTAAATTATACTAACACAGTGCAGTTGTGGGTAGAATTGTTAACGGATTTATTTTCACAATTAAAAAAATAAATTGTACTAATAAGTTTACTGATTAATCATTCCAGACAACAATACGAGGTACCAAGTCGACCGACCGACCGTTCTAGATAACAATATAAGGTATCAATCGACAACCGACCATTCCAGACAACAGTTCAAGATCCCAAGCTGATCGGCTAACTATTCTGGACAACAGTACGAGTTACTAAGCCGACCGACTGACGAGTCCAGAAAACAATACAAGGGACCAAGCTAACTAGTCGACCATTCCAGACTAAGTATTTTACACTATCAGTTAAACCGACTGACCTATCTCAACCTTGATTGGTATTAACATTCCCTTAATAACTGATTACTGACATCAGACACATGGTGATTATGACACAGAACATACAGAGAGAAAATAGATAGAGAGCCTACAAAAACTTAGGCCTCTGGTCTATTCACTAAAAAGCCCATTTAGAAGCCTATGAATAGGAAGATAAGTTAAAATATAAGGTATTGTTACTCTCTACAAAATATCCTATAATACTTACTTTGATTGTTAACTGACTTGAGAAATACTTGTAAGAACCTCTCTCAAAATTAATTTAATTGGAGTAAGTAATTAAAGAACCAAACATCAACCAAAAATTTATTAACAAATTCAGAATAAATAACTAAACATCCATCAAACCGCGTTGATTAAGAAAGTTTAGCCGCCCTTAATATGAACTATAGAAATTCATAACATACTTTTATTAAATTTCATTTAAAATCCCTAATATTATATATGAGTAAATATATATACAAACGAAAGTTTGATGATACTTTTATATATATATATATATATATATATATATATATAAATAACTATTTAAATTTATCTCATAAATACACCTTTAATTAATATTTTAAAATAAATAGATCATTACAAAGTTCATTTCTTCCCATATAATCCGTTTCTATCAAATATCACTCAGAAAACTTATATGCAAATAAATTAATTTTTTAACAGCTTAAATTACTATCTGATAATAATTCTCGTTTAAATTGTCAACTTATTATTCTTTTTTATAATTCAAACAGAACTTGACATTGAATACTTTGATTGCAAATAGCATATAGCCTCATAACTCAATAATTAGAGAGTAATTTATACAATATCACAATGGTTTACGCAGTTATGACACGAAGTAAATCCAGCTACCGCTGGACCTGGCTGGTTAAGAAATGAAATCGCGTCACATCCAAAACACAAACACAAGACACAAACCAATCCCATAAATGCTCGAAGAAACATCAATAACCATAACTATAAAAATAGTAATAAAACCATAAGATTGAATCTGAACTGGATTTGGCCTTTCATGACCCCAAGTTTTAATTCCAAATTGTGACTTAAGCAGATCAATTACATTGCTGTCATTACCATTTTATGTCACCCTGACAGTTAAGAAGATGGAAACATTTCACGCCCACTAGGCTAGCGGTCAAACCATGCCAGCCTATTTCCCCCTCAAGGAAACAACAACGACTTCACACCACTGGACACGTCTTATCAACAGAGACATGGGAATATAGATTGTGTCGTACGAGGTTCTCCATAAGTTGGTGTCCAGATATCAAACATAGAGTCAAATTTATTACATCATCCCTGTTAGCCTCCTTTTTCCATCTCTAGCCACACCACCACAGGTTATCACCTCCATTCCCATGCTTATAATCTTCAGAGGGGTCATAAAATTTCAGAATCACACATATAAACCTACTTTACAAAAATATCTATTATAAATTTTAGTTTTCTTTCCATATCTCTCCTCTCAATACATTATATAATTCTACTATTTCTTTTCTTTTACTCTTTTGGGTTAACCATAAACATTTTTCATTAAATTCACACCTCGAAGGATGTTTGACTACATTAATGTCTCAAACAATAACCTCTTTTTTTTCCTTCCTCCATCGTGGTTTTCAAGTTAGAACACGACAATATAAGAATTAGCCCAAGTCACTGTTCTCTTTGATAATTAGAAAGGAAAACAAACAAGAAAGCCTCGCAGTAAGTCAGCTACCACTACATAATTTTACAACGAGATTACATCAACACAGAATCTAACATCACACCCACCACTTATACAGTGTAGGAACACTACATTTGCCACCCAAATAAAGAAACAATTCTATATCTCAACGCTCACTTCTGTCAACTGAGGCTTCACCTTAGGAGGCCTACCCCTGGGCCTTCCGCTCGAGACAGCGGCCGGCGTTGAGGCCGCCGCTGGTGAGCGAGGAATCTTCTTTGGCCTTCCCCTTGGCCTGCCACTTCCAGGGGTGGCCTTAGGCTTTGGGGACTTTGGAGGGGCATTAGGGTCCTTTGGGGGACGACCTCTTGGCCTTGGAGGGGAGATGACGGTGCCTGGTGGCAGAGGGGCCTTTGGCTTTGGTGGCCTTCCACGGCCCCTCTTCGGTGGGGCACTTGGGTCAGGCTTCATGTAGTTGTTCTTACTGAACACAAGCTCTCCACTGTCTTTCATCTTGTTGAGTTGATTCCCCAAAACAGTTGCGTCTGGCAACTCACCATAGGTGGATTCTATGTACTTTGATATTGCTGATTTGCTGGATCCACTTGGTTCATTCAGAGCTTCAAGTGCTTTCAGTATCAGCTACATCAACACCACCCAAAGTTAACAAAATACAACTTTCATCAAAAACCATGTCTCTATCTCAAAACCACCAACTTTGCAAGAATACAAAACAATCATTGCAGGCCAAATAAATTAAAACCCTTTTTTTACTGGTTTCTTAAGTCCCTAAAAAATCTTAATTTCTTTTCCAAAAGTGCTAAAAATGGAACAGGGTAGACAAAACAAGAAACCCAAGTCAGTGAAAATGCGTAGATCAGTTAGATCAGTGTGAAATCTAGCAGCTTTGCTAGGGAATTTGTTGGAAAAAATGATTTTGGTAAGAAAAAACTGAAAATTGGAATCTGAAACTTGGTGTAAATTACCTCGGGATATGGAGGAAGTGATTGAGGTTTATTAACCTCTTCAGTGGCCATGGATGCTGCAGGTTGTGAAGATGTTGTTGAAAAGCTTGTACAGTACCCTCAACCAACCCCACCAAAAATCTGCAAACTTTAACAGAGGAAGGTTAAAAAATTTTAAGGAAAGTGAAGAGTATGATATGGATGACTCTTACAAAGATCTGAGGATTGAATTTAAAGGAGGAAAAATAAATTAAAAATTGGAAAGAAATTTAATTAAAAAGATAAAGGAAAAAATTTCATGCCTCTTTTACAACTCTCCTTTGTTCATCTTTTTTAGAAATGGACGGTTAGGAATAACGCAAAAGATGAATATCTGACGGCTGAAGATATCTTATGCGGAAGGTCACTCGGATCGATGACGTGGCAGGAATGTGCTAGTTCACAGAAATATTTGAAGGTACCTGTTGTCTTTTGCTTCATTCTTCTTATGGATGAGGTCTTCTGACGGAGACCATCCCATTTTTTTAACTCTTTTTCATTTTTTATTTAAATTTTAAGAGAGTTGAGGATTCAAAGTCTACCAGAAATTCTGTGTATTTACAATATTTATCATTTTAAACTTAATATTTTACATCCGCTATAATATATAAATATTTATTAATTTATAGAGTTAACCCTAAACCTGATGAATAAATATAAAAATGTATAATTATATAATTCTATTATATAAATAAAATTTGTGTTTTTTTAAAATTAATATATGATTATAATTTTAGATTATTAAAAATAACCACATTTTTATTAACTCTTTTAATATTATTACTTATTTTTTAAAATTATATTTTCTTATTTGAAAAAGTCATTTTATTTAAATTAATTAATCAAATATTTTTTTTATGAATTTAAATATTTTTTTTATTTGAATTACATAGAAGAAATAAAAGTAACGTAGCAAATATTAAAAACAGTCTAATCATTGAAATAAACATTCAATATTTTAAATGTTAAAACTCCTCTCCAACAATTTATCGCTAACATCCAATACAATTTATTTAAATATATTTAAAAAAATTAATAAATATATTAAATTATAAAAAACATTAATGAAATAAAATTAAATAACTTACAACTGAGAAGGTCCTTGACCTACTTTATAACTTATGACTGTATCTGATAAGGTAAATAAGTTAACTAGGGGTTTATTTAGAGATATCATAAATTTAACGTCTTAAAACATATTTAGGATAAGGTTTTATTTTGAAATATTATACTACTTTTTTTTTGTGGGTCTTGTTTTACCACATAAGATACAGTATCTAGTTTAATTTTTCCTTTGATGGTACTTTCTATCTTAAATAAATTTAGGATGATTTCACAATTTTTATAAAGACCATTAATACTATACTATTTTTAATATTTGTTAGGTTAGTTTTTTAATTTTTTATGTAATTTGAATTTAGAAAATAGTAATTAATATTTCATTATATGATGATATATGAAAATTACACACTGGAAGTTGAAAAAAAAAAACTAAATGTAAGAGTAGTTTAAATTCATAGATAAACAATTATTTTATAAAATATAAGTAAAAAATTTGATTGATATACATTAGATAATGTAAACCTTTATATTTAGATTATTCAAATCTACTATAAACACATACATATACCATTAACCATTTATACAATACTTCAAAATATAGAGACTTAAAATAATATTTACAGTATAATTGTAATTACTACTCGAAATAATTTAATTCTAACTTTACTCATTCAAGTGCATCTTTTCCAATTTTACATATAACATTATTTTCTATATAACATATGATCATCACTATTCAAATAATTTTACAAACAAACATAAAAAAGGATAATTTAACAATTTAAAACTTAAATATATATAAAAAACATACATCCACTCATATATTCTACATATCAAAATATTAACTTACTCAACATACATAAACAATTGACTCTATTTTTATAAGATTTGTACATTGAATGGATCTAAAGGTATGCAACTCTCATACAACTCCCATTTGTTGTGAATCCACATAACCCCACACAATGAAATAACAAATAACATTTTTGTATGACAAGGTTAGTTCATGTCGTCTTTTTTTGACCGACTATTCTTTCAAACCGCAGTTATCCAGTCTGAACCTCTTTTGACTCTCACCGCCTAATTCTTAGACAATTTTAAAGATTTCATCTTTGTTATAAAATTACTCATCAATGTGATAGTACCTACTCATTTAGCTTCATCACAAATTATCCATTTATCATCAAAGAACTTACTTAACATCATTACAACCCAACTCTAACAAGTTTTAATAAAAATAAAATATATGTATACATTCAAATTTGTTTCAAATTAGTATTCCATTTTAACTTATTATGATTTCACTATACACACTTCATCAACCACATTCAATCATTCTATTACTTTAAAATTAACATATCTATGCATATAATACCAATTATTAAAGTTATTCCCATAATCAATTCAGATCAACAATTTCAATTAAAAAATAAAATCAAACTCACAATCATAATCAATTGCCAATATAACAACATGAACTAAGTTTATATCATTAGTCCATTCAGGTATTTTAACCTAAAGTTCTATTGAGTATTTTTAAAAGTCAGCTCCCCTTACCTGAATAAAAACATAGGCACTATAAAAGTCAACTCTCCTTAACCTGCACTACAAAGTATTGATCAACGATTAGATTATAAAAGACCTAGAACTAACATAAACTCTCTTACAGTACATATGCAAACAACTATATTTAGATACAAGAAAAAACTTGAAAACTAACTCAAATGAAAAAAAGGATACAAATAAACTTATTTAAATAAAAATTATGATTGAAAATTTTGTTCTATTTATAATCAGAAGTTAGAGATAACTTATGATCCTTAATCTAATAAAAAATGAAATCAGAATTTTATAAAGAAATAAAGAATAGAAAGAAAAAGTTGTTTTTAAAAAGATTGTGGCAAAGTAAAAGTAAAATCTAAATATCTATTTTTTTCTATTTATATGGATTTTTCAATTTAATATTATAGTGTTCAGGTATCCCATTACCTTTATCACTTATACTTTGTAACAAATTTTTAAACCCTTACTAATAAATTAATTAAAATAAAATAATTTATTTAAATAAAAAACATATACAATTTTTAAAATAATATAAACATTAAAATTATTGATAAAAATTTAATCATTTCTAAAAATTTAAACTTACGAAAATAAATAAATGTTATTTCTTTTATTAATGCTAATTAGATCAACTCATTCAAAATTAAATTACTTGTTCAAATAAAAAGATATACAATTTTTAGAAAATAAACAAAAATACTAATGAGAATGTAATTATTTTTAAAAGGTCCAAAATTATAATAGTATATTTTTTACATAGAAAAACACAAATTACATTTAAATAATAAAACTTATGTAATTATATATCTTTATATTATTTTAAATCTACTAACTACTTTATAAACTAATTTTACCAAACAATTCTAATGTAGTTAGATTATCATTTAGAAGCTAATTGGCTATTACATAGTTTATACGTTATTTTTGCCGTATAGACTTCTAGTTTTTCTTTTTGTAACAACTTATAAGTTAGAAATTTTACAATATCTTATTTTAAGTTACTTTACAAAATAATTTTGTGTTTATCAAACATAACTTGTTAATCTTGGAAAGAAAAGCGCTATTTTTATTACTCAAAATAACATATATTAGTAAGTGCTTATCAGCCTTACCAACCATTCATTTTAACATGAAAAAGCAAACCTCTTAAATATAACTATCAATCATTAAAATTCCATTAAAAAACATCCATAACTTTTTATTACTCGTGAATGTATTAACAATAAATTTGATAGTAACATCACCTTGAGATTCAAAAGTAGGAATAGAATATATATATATATATATATATATATATATATATATATATATATATATATATATATATTTTATATATAAAAAAAATATATATATATATATAGATATAAATATATATATTTATATATATATATATATATTCTAATTGGAAATAAAGCATATTTAGATCTGCAGGGATAAATTGAAATCGATTCTTATACCGAATACTTAAATCAAAATAAAACAGCCTGACTTTGTTGGTGTTGATTCATACGGGATAGTTTAGACTGTTATTAAAAATAAAAAGGAAAAGTATGATTGTAATTAAAATTATCTACATGTTAAATTATTTAATTACAATTAAAATTTCAATTTATAATTATTTATAATTTACATCATGAAATCATTGTATATCTATATCTTCAAATAATATAATATTATTTAAATTAATTTTCAATTTAATTTTAATTTTAATTTTAATTAAAAAAAAAAAAAGAGTTTGCAAATGAAGATAGATTAGCCAGCTAACAATAATAATCCGCTCCACTAAATTAATGACAAGGAAATTAGCCATTCATCAAGCCCGATAGACCTTCCATCCCTATTTTAGATTCAACAGAAGTTTTTAAAATAGTCAAATATTGGAACAAGAAAAAAAAAAACTTAAAATTTTTTCACAAGAAAAGAATGTGAAGAAGAACAAAAAAATACTACAACAAATATTGTTGATGAATCCTTTTAGTTAGGTCTCCTTAATCAAATTTCTTTCCATATTCAATTTAAGTTTTTATATTTATTTTATTCTTCAGTTCAACAATATATAATATTTAATAAAAATAAAATTAATATATCTAATTTTGTCCTACTTATTGTAAGTGTTAATCAAATTAGGTTTAGATTCAAAATAAATTACATATGTGTAATACATGATATTTTAAATTGAAATAAAAATGAAGTTGAATATCTACATGTCTATTTCTTATATTTGTTTTTCTTTCAAATTATTAACGTAATTAGTTTATTAGATAACTTAAAAATACTTATTTTCACTTTGTTACTTCGTTGTGTTATTTCATTTGAAAGATTAATTTTATTGTTATATAATAGACTCGTTCAATATTTATTTATGAAGTTCATCCAAATTCCTAAATATTTTATCTCTCATTATAATTTTAAATACATAATTTTTTCTTTTGTTTGGTTTTATTAAAAATTGTATTTTAAGAAATATAAACCCTAAATCTTAATATTATTGAATTAAATTATATAAATCATAGTTTATTAGGTAATTTCAAATTTGTTTTTTCATTTCTCTTTGATTCTTAATTTTGTTTTTATTTTATCTTTCAGTAATACAACTCTTTCACTATCCACTAAATTCACTCAAACCAACAACACTAAATTCACTCAAACCTGTAACTGTTATAACATTCTAATTATGTGTAAGTATTATTTTATAATATGTCATTTACTTTTATAAATAATTTAATTAATATTTAAAATTGTACAAATTTTGTACCTAGTAAACACAAGAATGAGTATAAATTATACTTCCAAGATTACGGTAAATATAATCAAACTGGCATCTACTATCTTATGATCTCTAATTTTTACTTTTAGTCATGTCCACCGAAAAGAATACCTGTCATACTATTTTAAACTACGGAAAGAGATATACTAATGCTGTCTATTTTTTTCCCTATCATCCAATTTTTTTAATATCACCACTGATTAATTGAACCATAAATAAATACTGTTAGCTGTAACCTCAACTGGTACTAGGTGTCACTAAAATTAGCCATAGTGTGTTGATTGTCTCAATCAGAAAAAAACTTGAACCCACACTTTCACACCGTTCCTTTTATTTTTGTATTTGATCATTCTTCACTTCACCATCGATGCCAGAATTTGAGAGCAAATTATTCTTATAGTAGTATGACTTATCTGAAAGAACACGAAACATGATAACAAATGTACAACAAAAAAAAAATCCAGACAAGATAAGAAATAGATACAGATTATACATCATGCTGGACACATGATTTTGCATTGAAGTTTACAAGCCCATACTTTTAACACCCCATTCTTCACCTACAACTTCACTACTTTCCTTCTCCCACCTAATAAACGTAACATATAGTAAGGAGATGAAAGAACAACAAAAATATGCAGATGTGATGTATTGAGAAATAGGACCAAGTTTATGAGACCAAATGATGTTCTCCTTAGTCCTGCAAAATTTTGGGCCACACAATTTTTTGCGGATAGCCCTCAAGCTGACACCTTAGACATGGACAGACTTCAACTCTCTTCTTACCAAATTAACAAGCCATCACTTGATACCAGAATTCCCTCCCTCCATTGGAGAAATTTCTGACCTTTTGCAACAAAATTTGGTTAAGGTAGTGCAGGGTGAGCAATGGCCTCTCAAAAATCCTAAATGTGCACATTCATCATGAAGCAACATCTGCATTGACCAAGGAGTGAAACATTTCAGCATTTTGCTACATTGATGATTGGGAACTAGCATGTATAAAGCACAGATACTAACACCTGACACTGATACGACAGAAATGCGGACACTTGGACACATATAATCTCCATAATATAGAACATAGGAACACAGATATATACATATATAATCTAAATATTTTTTATTATATATAAGATTTTTTTTATCTATGTAATAAGTTTATAAATTTTTAAAAAATTATTGTATTAGTCCTTTTAAAATTATTTTTGAACTAGAATTATCAAATACTTAAAACAATATTTTTTAAATTGGACACTTTATCAATAAATGTCGTAAACGTGTCAGTGATACACGGGACATATAGCATTATGTTTTTAGTAAGTGCATACCTTATGCCTACATGTTTTGGTCGGTGAATGCATTGTTCACTACAGTGGATCATTTCCCAAAGTCTTCAGGCGAAGTTCCACATCCTTAAGATCACGAAGATGCTGCAAGATTTCTTGAAGCAAATCCACTCCTTTCTCTCCACCATTCTGTATGGAACCCATGCAGTGTTGTAGAAACTCCTTATCTGTTTCAAGAGCTTGTAACCTCTCATAAACGCGATCGACCTCGTCCTCAATGGATGTCTTCATGCTATCCATTTCAAGTATAGTAACTGAGTTCTGCATATCAGATGATTCAGATTCCAATTGTGTGTATGCTTCCTCAGTCTCATTTTCAGCTGCATCTAAATATGGAAGTAGCTTCTTTGCCAAGGAACCTATTGGAGAGTGTTTATCATCTGAAAAACCATTGAAATATCCGTTCTCATTCAAGTCTTTGTCACCACCATACATTGATGAATGCTCAATCAATTTGATATCTTCAAGGAGTTCCTCGTTATCTCCCAGTGAAATGATTTTTTCCTCTAATGCTTTGAGCTGTTCTAGAATGGAAGCTCTCTCTTCCTCAAATTCTGCCAATGTGTCATCAAGAGCACTCACATGCTTTACACAGTCCAGTGCCATCTCCTCCAAATTAGAAACTGTATCTTCAGACGCATTATTGTGGCTGCTTTCCTCATGGTTGAATAAAACATTATCTTCTTCACGCACCTCGCGGTTAAGATCAATGGATAGATCATCACTGTAGTTCATGTTGCTGCAAGAAGAAGAGGAGTCTCTACTTCTTACACTTCCATCTTTCATTCTTCTTAGCACCCTCAGTTTCTCTTTTGCTTCATATTCCATCACCTTCTGTCTGTACTCTTCCAACTCCTTCTCAAGTACTTGCTTCTCTTTCTCCCTTTTCATCATCAACTCATTTAAAAGCTGCAAAGCTTCCTGATCATACTCTGATTGTTCTTCCATCATCCTCTGGTATTGCAGTGCTTCCATCTGCATTGCTGCCTTTTCTTCCTGCAGCCTTGTGATCATTGCCATTGTCTGATTGGCAGCTATTGCTGATGCACTTCTCTCTTCTTCTAGTTCTTGATACACAGCTGTTAGGGCCCTTCTTTCAGCTTTTATAACCGTTTTTAGCCGATCAATTGTTGCTACTGGATCGCCACTTTCTACCTCACTTGCAAGACTACCATCCATAGAATCATCTGCCACTGGTTCTCTTTTAAGCAGGTACTGCAGGCCATCTACAGATCTAGGAGTCTCTGGAAGTTTCTCTTCTTCTACTTCATATGGCTCTGAGCACTTGGAAGGTTCATTGCTTGTTTCTTCATGATTTTTCTCAACTGCTGCTGTTTTCTCAATCATCTTATCATACTCGTTATCATTTGCACTTGTTTTATCTGGACCTACAATGTCATAGTTCAATTAGAGTTTAAAGATATTGAATTGAAAAAGGAAATCTTTGCATTTCTTTTAGCATTAAGTGTTTCACAATTAGAGAAGGTAAAAAGAAAACGGTTTTTCTAACCAGTTCTCACCAAAGAAACAATAAATATAAAGTTCTTTTGTTGGCAAAAGATAGCAAAACTGAAATCATCACCATCACGATAATAATATTAATAATAAACGAAGGTACTAGATGTAAAACATACAGAGATTATTCTGGGCAATGAAATCATCAAAGGCATTTGGAGCTTCAGTGTCATCCTCACTTGTGGTAGATTGATCTTCTGGTATGCTTTGAGATGAGCTAGCCGGTTCTTCAGATGGAGGATGATCAGCTGTGTGAGCAAATACTGAAAACATGAATGTTTAAGACATTGTCTCTCAAGTATGCTATGGGGTTATAATTAACGAACTAGCCAACTAGGAGACATGAAACAAGATTCATTCATGCACTTCTTTGTACCTTACCTCGTGTATTTTCTGGTTCTTCCATATCTGCTTCTATACTTTTATAATCATTGGATAAACTTTGAGAGTGAACTAGATGATTCTGAGAAATAAATGCATCAAAGGCGTTTTGAACTTCAGCATCATCATCACTTGATGAAGAAGATTCGTCTTCTGATATGCATTGAGCAGAGCAGGCAGGTTCTTGAGACGGAGGCAGCTTAACTGTGTGAGAAAACGTTGAAGTTACAAAGATTTATGATTGAGTATGCTAAGCTTTTTTTCCTCTAAATATTCTATCATTATTAATGAACAAGCCAACTATGAGACAAGAAGCAAAACAATTGCAAAGGGACAATGTTTGATCTTTAAAATTCATGTACTTCGTTGTACCTCCTGGTGGACTTTCTGGTCCTTGCATAGCTGCTTCCACACTTTTTTCATCATTGGATAAACTTTGAGTCTCACTAAGATGATTCTGAGAAATGAATTCATCAAAGGCATTTTGAACTTCAGCATCATCTTCACTTGATGAAGATTCATCTTCTTGTGTGCAGTCGCTAGAGCAGACCGGTTCTTGAGATCGAGGCAGATCGACTGAATGACAAAAAAATTTATATCTTTTAAAGTCATAGAATACATAATAAGATCACTCAACAGAAGCATACTATGCCTTTTGTTTTCTAGACTGGCTTTAATAATAAGAAAAAGAAGAAATAGGAAACTTGAACAACACTAGTGTTAACAAGTAAAGAAGCAGAAATTCAACAAATCATGCACTTCCTTGTACCTTGTGTATCATGTAGTTCTTCAGTAGCTGCTTCAACACTCTTTTCATCATTCAGCGAAGTCTGAGCTTCCCTAGTGGTAATCTCTGAATTCGGTTTCAACCCTTCAAATTCCAAATTTATAGAGTTTTCCGAGCTTTCAACTACTCTCATGCTTTTTTTCTCTACATTCTCATCCAATGTGAGTAATCCTTCACTTTCTAAGATACTTGATTGTGCTTCAATTGGTGACTCGTCAACAAAGGTCTGAGTCTGAGTCTTTTGTTCCCTATCTCCCAAATCCTCATCCTCTTTGCATGTTTCAAAATCCAAAGAGGTAACAGAATCTATTAACTTGACAGGCACCAAGCGGTGGCTATCACAAGCCATATAATTCTCAAAATGCAGATTGATGACTTCAAGTGATCTATCTTCCCAGAGTAAACCCTGCATAGTGGAAGTGAATTGGCAAGCAAAATTTTCATCACCACTTGGATCCAGCTCAGTAATGGTAAGATCATCTTCCTTCTCATCTTTTTCCCCATCCTTTTCATCTGAGTGCAAGTTTGAAACAGAACTTGAACGATCCTCAGCAACCTCTCTGAGGATAAAACTCTCAATATCAGAAAGTATCTGATGCTCATCTGCCACCCCTTCATCATCATGACCTTCCTCGTTGTTTCTCTCAAAGTCGAGGTCTTTATCACTTTTTTCATCGTCTATTGCCTCTTCCACAATCAGGGACCCTTTGCTCGTGTAATTCTCATCGGGCCATGAAGGCTTCAATAGCAAATAAGGAGGGCAAAGCTGGCTGCTCAAGCTCTCATTGCAGCAAGAGCACCTTCTTATCAAGCTATCTCCACTTTCATGTTTGCCATGACTACTCACCCACGAAATGAAAGCGATCCTGTGCCGCATTCCAAAGGAATTCTCATGATGGTTTGGCCGAGAGGTCAAACAATCCTCACACATGCTGTGCGTTTCTGCCAGTCTCTGATGATTTGAGCAGTAACCAAGCTTGGAAATCTCAGCTGCATGAGCCTCACACACGAGATCCTTGTGCACATGCACGCCATTTTCTTGCTGCAGCACATGATCAACCCTTGAACACCAAATACACGGTGGTTGAAGGCCAACCCATCTGGCAAACTTTGTTATGAGATAACTGAACAAAGAGTTAAGAAGAAGGAGTGCAATCAAGACCCATTCAAGCACTGCATAGACTAGAATCACCACCATCTTGTTGGTGTTTCTATGCAGAGTGGTTGCAAACTTGTTGGTAGCCATAGATGTTTCCAATTTCCAACCTTTGTTTTTCTAGTGACTTGTGTGGTGTGTGACCTGAGATTCAGATATTGGGAATGAAAAGTACAAACTAGCAGCTGAAAAATATTGAGAAGAAAAGTGTATGTTTCTCAGGTTTGGAGAAGAAGAAGCAATGAGTAATTGGCAAGAGAAACAGACTCTGAGAAACGTGCAAGTAGTGAATTGATTCTGTCACACTGTATCAGTAATATGCACCGTTAAAGTGGATCTTATGCAGTGGCTTTCATTGTAATATTATATTTTATCATCTGAGGTTGTTTCAGGGGCAACCCGACATAATATAATAACCTGTTAATATTATTGCATGTATAAAAAACAATACCTTTTTCATCTACCACACCATATTCTATTATGCTCATTTATCCATCCAAAATTAATGCACGCTCTCAAATTGCAGAAATTGCAGGATATGATCAGAGTTTACAGCAATGACACGTATTTCCACAATAACTATACAGTTTATATTTAATGCAAATGTTAATTAGTGTTTCCTTTCGGTTTAGGAATTTAAAAAAAGTGTTGGAACAGATAAAATTATATGTTCTTCATGATTTTCTAAATGCACTTTTATACAATCAAAAAAATTTCTCCTTCTTTAACAAGATCCTTGTTTTGATACATTGGGTATTAGAAAAATTATAACTTTAATTAATCAACCTTGGGAGATGAGAGTGAGGCGTAGGTGAATGTTTTGATTGTACACGCACTCTTCTGAGACAGGACTAATTACAGCAAAAAAGCAAAAGAGAAGAAAGAGAAAGACTTGTTGTTGGATGAAATTGGGTTGGGCCACACCACGCGCAAGATGGTCCCCACCACCATCCATGAAAATGGCTGGTAGGTCATACACATATGTGATGTGTTACTTTGCCCCACAACCATTGCTGCTCATAAAACATACGCTCTCAGCCGCTGCATAAACTTCTACAATTCATTATTTAATATGATTTTCTAAACAAAATGTGTGCTGTTTTCTCCTTAATGCCTCATCCTTTTCATATTGCTATCATTGCTCTAGTGAGGTTTTCAGTTTAGGCCTCTCTACATACTCATTCAACTTTTAATTCAAATTATTAAGGTAGGATAAACAAATGGTTGGTTTGATTATAAGCAAAGTCTCAAGTCTTATATTGGAAAAAAATATGGTTAGAAGGTAGAGATGCACTAAAAGTTATTAGTTAACTTTTTTAAATAAAAATTAGTCATTGACAAACTTGATAGATATTATCTAAAAAAATGATGTAAGCATTTTGTTTGTTGTTCAGGATAATATACATAATACTCTCTCTAATGAGAAAAAGAGAACATAATAAGGAATCGTGGGTTAACTTGGGATTCTTCTATTGAAAATTTTAAAGTGAAGGGCTGAAATGATGGAAGAAGGGTGCAACAGTGGTTGGCATGATAAAAAGGCTAAAATGAAAAGAAAAAGTGAGTTGAAAGGAGGGAAGGGATTGAATCAAATTGGGGGGCTGTGACAGTGATTTAAGGTCTTTTGTATGAATAAAGATCGGAAATAATGTAATGTGGGATCACGGTCTTGCCTCACCCAGCTTTTGCTTTTTAGGTCTGGGTTTTCTTTAGCTTTTGAAAAGTTCATTCCTGGATTTAAGATGCAAAGAGATTATTAATGAAATAATCAAATCATATCTCACCAACTGATACCTTAATCAAATTAAAGAATGGTGAAGACAACTTTAGGCCACGTTTACTAGCCGGGAACCATGATTAGGATTTTGTTAAAACCGTGACATAGCAGAACAAGGCCTGCCCCACATGAACCCAAAGCAACTCATTCTGGGGTGAGATGAATGAAGTTACTCTAAAGAATAGAAATAAATGATAATCAAATCATAATTACAGAATGTTAATTTTGTGGTCAACTGTTCATGCTGTCTTTCAATTAATAGTAAGAATAGTACCCTACTGGTGTTATTCACATAGAAACTATTGTTTTCAGGCTGTAGAATTTTGTGAAGAGATTCCAAAGAATCTGATATCATTGTTACCCTATAAGCCGAGGTGGCAGGTTATGATCAACAACTTGGGAAATATGTTCTATATTCTTGTTTTGGTTCCCTATCGTGCCAAAGATAGTATCAAAACATCCAAGTTAATAATGAAAAGAAAAATGTTGAGTCACATATTGAAGGGGTAAAACAAAACCCCATTTCTTGGTAGACGTTTATTTCAAGGAAGATTGTCCCAAGCATCAATCTTTTTTGTCTGATAATGTTTAAATAATCTAACATCAAGGGAAGAAATTGCTCTTGCAATGCTCAAACAACATTGGTAATGTTGTACTACTACAAACAAAACCCCGCTATGCAGCGTTTAAGGTGCCTCCATCATATATATGAACGGCCCAACTCCAGTGCTGTAGCAGATGAAAGAGCAACTGAGCAATATGTGTACGGAACGCTCCTTCATACAAACAAGTATAGTCACAAACGTGCATCTATGCTCTATGAATATGTGAGGAAAGCTCTGCATTTTATGATGCACATACCCAACATATTGCAATCTTACACTGGCAATAGTTTTGTTTCTAGTGATTACGAGGGTTAATCCTATACTAGTTAGTATAATTGGGAGGCAACTATGCTGTACAGTGCAGTGTTTCAATCATTTCTCATTTGTTATCTTCTTTATTATCAGATTCTCTGCTTCCTTTTTCTTCCGTGGCGTTTTCATCCATCATAAATCTCCAGCTATCGCCTTCATCTATTTCCCATTGCTTTTTCAGTTCATAAATGGCTTTGGATGCTGCAGCAGCAATGGCTGGGTTGCTATCTTCTGCCAGTCTCTGCAATACAAATCAAAGGGGAGAAAAAATGAAGCCATATTGCCTGTGAAAAGTACTTGTTGCAATGAAATTATGATCACTTACCTGTAGGGCTCCCATCCCTGCATTTCCAAGAGTCCACATGGATGGTGCGGCTGCCAGTGCATTGGCTAAAGCTCGCCTAAAAATGCACATGAGACAAGTGCATATATTCAATAATAAAGCCAACAGAAAATGAAAATAAACAAGGAAAAGCATAATAAGGCACTGATTAAGGTTGCATTCTTGCATTTTTTTATTTGGTAGTTTTACTTTTGCAAGTGAATGTTATTATCATGAATTTCTTTAGAAATAGAGAGAATTCACGAGAAGCTTTGCCTCATATATTCACCTTTTTTTACCACTATACATCTTATCTGAATCCAATATTGCATAATTTAATGTCAAGCAAATTTTAATTCAATATTTGAGAATGTTTGCTGCTAAGATAGAACGGTGAAAATATGCTAAACATGAAGAATACAAAATCAATCATGAAGCCAACCATATATCATCACGGCGTGTGGAACTACTCACAAAATAACCTTCCCAGTAGTTTATATATATTGCTAGAAATTTTAAAGAAGAAAGTAAAAAAGAAGTAGAAAGTGAAATGATTTTGTATGTTGATTAGTAGGATAGAAAGTCATATATACATGTAAAATAGAATAAACATCCCTTGCAAAAGATTAGAATGTGTAAAGACAAGGATAAATTGATCTTTTGATTAAAAAGTTGTTTTGCCTTCCAATTTCAAAGGATTGAATATGTAGATGGGTCCCACAACATTTTTTTATGAGTACCCTTTTAAGTACTACCAAACATTGGAAGAAAAGAAAAATTAGTTATTTCCCTCCCATCCCTTTTCATTTCTTCCACTTTCATGCCTTCCAAACATACCATAAAAACAAAGAATTTGAAACAGAAAAACATGGCTTTTCACTTTTAACTCTGCACATTAAAGAATACAAACCAATTCCTTGAAAGATTGTAACACCACGTGAAGCTTACCTAGTGCTGACATCAGGGGAACTGGAGCACTCTACCAACAAAGATACACTTTGTTTACCGTCCATTGCATCCAGATCTATAAGAGTTCTGATCAACAACTCAAGCTGCTCACAGTACAAAAGAGTATGTAATTACTTAAATAACGATTGAGATCAGAAAAACAATTTAATGGAGAATCAAACCTCTTCAGGATCAGTGTAATTGATTCCATCTGCTTCAGAAAGTGCTGATGCCATACTCCAGTATGCCTCCTGCATGCCTTAAAATTTTAGAATATGATTGATGCATTTTTCCTGATTCAATTGATGTAGGTGGACCGATTTATATACAAACAAAACTAGAACAAAATGGAAAAGACGAAAGACCTGAAGAGCAGCAATCCTTTCTGTGGTCACATCCCCAGGAAAGGAATTTGTTGTTTTTCCATTCTTTTCAAGCATTATTCGACCTCTTACATTGTTTTCTGAAAGTGATCCTTTATCTCTGCGAAGTGGACTACATGCCAACATATATGAAACATTTTAGAGCTTACTATGCATATAAACAGGCAATTGAAGTTTCTTGACTTACAAGTTATACATCTTGCTCACCATCCTATTATGGATGTTTTTGATAAGCTGCAGAATTTACAAAAATCGAAAGTAGAGTTATTCCTTTGGAGCCTAAAAATATGAGCATGGCATTTAGAAACAAGTTAAGAATTAGAATGTTTATTAACTACCATATCATATGCAGAATAATGCGTGCTAGCAGGGATCACAAACTCTTACTTTGAAAAAATTAAACACTAGAAAGTTCAATAGAAAATATTTGAAGAGCATAAAATATCACCTCCAAGGCCATAAGGGCATCTTCCATTGCACGTTGCTTAGCACGGAAGTCGGCAAGACGTAAATCAGCCTGACAGTTCAAAAGTTATGTCAATAGGAGTCTTGTATTTCCTGGCTATTCTTATGTATTTTGTGTAATCAAACACTCTTGAATTTTCAAGATGTAAACTTGCAAAACGATCCAGCAATCCATACACTAGGAAGCAAACCAAACTTAGTTTCTATTCTAAGCAGCTTTGTTAGATCCAGTTAAAAAAGATGAAAGCATCATTTTATTTGGTCTATGGTGTGATTTGAAGGGTTAAAGTGAAACATATGGCATTACGCATATAGTATTGTATATATATATATATTACATAGAATTGGGATCAGATGATGATGATATAAAATTTAAGATACATTCCCCTCAAAGGGCCTGTTTGTTTTACCTCCCACTGTGGCACCCCTCCCAATGTAAAAACTATAATTGAGATTAAAATTAATCCCATAAAAAATTTGGGCACACATCTCAATTACATTCAATGTTTTAAAATTATCCAATAAAAGAATTCTAGTCAACTTTAAAACAATCGGGCCTTAAAATCTCCTAAAAAGTTTATTTTGGTCAATCCGACTAGCACTAACAGTAATTCCGTGTAGATTGTGCATAGATAAGTTAAAATAAAAATATGTTAGAGATCAAATGGTTTGCTGTTCCTCTTTTCAAAAACAGCATTGTGTATTAAATTTTATACCTTGATGTGATGCTACATATTTTGAAATATAAGAAATCTGAGAGCATGGAAACAGGTTATAGTTGCCTGAATTTTTTTATAGGGTCTTGAGTTCTCCAACTAAAATGAATAGCTTTTGTGGTGTGGTTCTCCTTGGGTGCTTATCATCATGCTACTCCCAAGGTGTGCACATGCCTAGCCTTATAAATCATATAGCAAAAGAACTTGTCTCACATTTATCATTTATTTCCACAAATGAATTTAGTTCTTTGTTAAATAAAGATACTGATGTCCAACGGAAGAGAAAAACAGGTATACGTTTAAGATTTTTCAACAAAAATGCTAAATGGTAACTAACAGAAATGATAGTGCAAGAGAAAACATTGACAATCACAAACCCTATACCTGCTTCAAAAACAACAACCATGATAGTGCCAGGGAAAACAATAACAATCGAGTACAATGCCAAAATATTCTACTTCTTTTTTTATCAGCACCAAAATATTCTATTGAAAATCATGACGAGCAGATTGACTGTTCTTCCCTAAACATCTTCAACCATTTTTTTCTACAATAGGTGCTATCTAACTTCCTCTTTAATGTCTTTATTCTTAATCCTATCTTGTATAGTACAAACAAAAATAATAGAAAAGAAAAATATCAAATTATGCAATTTTTACTATTAATGATTTTATATACCAAACTAATCACAAATAGCATCTTATAGATGAAAACTAAGCGACTAAATGAACAAAGTTACCTCTAAAGCCCCATCACTCCAATGCTCATCAGCAGCATTTTTCAATCTGGACTGAGCTTTATCCTTCAATAACTGCAAAGCAATTTTTTGCAAATATTATAAATTAAAAAAAAAATTTACCACCAGTCTGTACTCTCATCCAGAAAATTTAAATATCTAGATGACACAGACAGTAGCAATACGACTAAGCCAGCTAGCTTTTTCCTTCACATCACGGTCAATCTTTTCAGTGTCCTCTCTAGCCCGAGCTGTGCATCAAAATAAAAGTAAATATTAGTGGACCCTATAATGGGTACATGTGAATAAATTATATACAAAGTTGCATTTTCATCTATTGAACCTTCCCCTTAAGAAAAGGAAATCATTGGAAGAGAGGTTCAACACATATCCAGTGAAAGGAGAATGACAATAAGTAATCACCATTCACTATGATAGAATTATATACTTGAACTACAGATGCTGGTTTGATAAACTGCCTGTATCGTTTGACTTCTTTGTCCCTTCCTTTCTTCTTTTGGAAAAGAGGGGAAGGGCTGGGAGGACATTACCGTCCTTGTGTATGAAATGCAATGACTTGTAGTGCAGATATTTGGAAAATTATCATTACTAACAAAGAAAATTGTTTCATTGATGAAATAAGTGAAATAAAAAGCTAAAGTACAATAATACATTATTTAGCTAGAGGCTAACCATCCAGTTTGAGAAATTCGGTTCCAAGAAAAGCAACATCTTGGCGTGCACGAGCATCAAGCCTCATTATGCCTCTGAGGAAACAAGTATTTAACAGTTATTTTTTGCATCAAGACAAATTAATGTCTACTGTTATGTCTTGAATGAGAATAGTGTAAATTATACAACTACATGAACCGACAATGACACGAGAGCCCATATTTAAGCCCCCTAGACATTCCATGTTACAATTCCTCATGTCTTGATCACTAGAATATCTAGACCAGTTAAAGCAAGGTTTATTGAGTAATTGAATGTATAGTGATGGTTCAAAGAAAACGGAGTCATGAAAAGTAGTGGAAGCAAATTTCAAACAAAAATAATACTTTTCGTAAAGACCAAAAACAGGTTAGTGGCAGTACCGTGAGAGAAACTTAGCATCGTTGCAAACAAATCTACATGCTTCGGCCAAGCCATGGACAACAAGAGTGTGATCATTTTTCTCACCTTTGGTATGTGCCCTGTACATATGAAAGGATCTCTAATACGTAAATTGGAATCTCAGATATCTTATTGTGATAAAATTAGAAGTCATCGTCAAAAGGGTATGAAAGATATATTCTAGTTTGGCATGCAATAAAATTGGCAACTGAAAGACATTAATTAAGGAGTAGAGGTTCAGAATTAGTAAACATCAGAAAAAATTGCAACAGATGTACCGTCTTTATTTAATTCTCTTACCTAGTTAAATCAGTAATGTCATCATACGTTTTAATACATTCTTTCTCTTCAGTATTATTTGCTCCTGTTGATTTACATGAGATAGAAGATTTCTTGGAGATCAAACCAACTGGTTTTCCATTAATGAACCAAAAGCAGTCATTGAATATGGTTGATCTCTGTGTGTGGAGACATCTATGGTTCAGACGTCCATGTTCCAGTCTATGCCTTGAAAACTGTATTCTATTAATCCTTGCTGACGAGGAAAAATAATGTTTTTCATGTGATTTACAGAGAGCTGCTCTTTTAGTGACAATAGGACTGCTTGAAACTTTGTTTGCAGCAAGTGCCATTAGAAAGATCAAGAGAAGAATGAGATAGGCCTGGCGTTCATTTCACTTGAAATATTTCAATTCTGTAGCAAACGTTGAGAGAAAGAAGTCAGAATTTGCATAGAAGTAGTGGATTTCACAATGAGTACTTATCTTACCAAAATTCACTCTGCAGCAGCCATATAAAAAAATGTAAAACATGTATGAATTGTCTTCCAAATGCAACTGAGGATTGATTAATGAAAAAGACAAAATAATCAGAAGTCCTTCAGTGTTAATCATGACTGGATCATCATCATCAAATCGAGACTGGTATAAATGAAAAAGTTTGATTTCATACATACTAAAGAGTATGTTGTACAGGTTAAAGTATTGGTGAAATCTATACACTTGCTAGAGGATTATTTATAGAAATTATAAAGCAATGAACTTAGAATGTTCAAGTTTCAAAAAGTGTAGTCAAGACTAAGCATGCCTTCTGAGGTTGTTCTATGAATTCTGCCTATACACCTGTGGTATGAGTTATTTCAAATATCTGATAATATAAGCATTTATGCAACAATCTGCACCCTATACTCTCATAAACAACATCTGTTCAATAAAAGTGGCACGGCTTAATTAACTGTGAAGTCTAATCAACCATCTTTTTCAAAGCAACATATTGATAGAGTTTTTGGTTCTGATCACAAATTCCATTATTTAAAGATACTTAAAAATTTAAAGTAGGAAAGACAACTAAAATGTTTGAAATACAAGGACCTAAACAATTGGATGAGTGCAATTTCTATTTTTTATATATTTATATAAAACTTGAAGTCAATTTGATAACCAAAACCCTGAAGCAGATGAAAATGTTGTTCGACCCTTTTTCAATATCCGGAAGTAAATATTGATAAATGAACAACATCAACACTATTGTGATTATAAAGACTTGAGGTTTGAAGTTCAAAACTAAAGATGCAGGTTTAAAGTAAATATATCACCAATTTCCATAAATACAAATCCCACACTCTTCAATGAAATTAGCCCAAAATTGGCAAGCCCAACAACAATTTTCATCATCGCAAGAGGAACCTCAACATTTCAACATTGAAAAATCAGACAGATCACCGAAAAAAGGGAAATTTCCGACACCATCGCAGTCGTTCCCCTATGATGCCTTAAGTTTTCAAAACACACAAAAAAAAAAAAAAAAAAAAAAAAAAACTCACTGTTGAGCACATCCGAAAGAAACAGGGTAAATGAAAATACCCAATTGATAAAAATGGTGAAATGCGTGGAAAGGTAGAAACTTACTTGTGTGAGAAAGACAAAGGGGGAACAGGAAGCAAGAATTATAGTGGGTGAAGGAGCACCATTATCATATATGTATCATATCAGAGTGAGTGATGGAGACTGGGGAGTGAAGAAGGGAGAAAAGCCACAGAAAAAAGAGAGGAGGAATGAGAACCACAAAGTGAGGGTGTGGCCCTTTAGATGCCAACAACGAAGCAAGAAACAACAAGTGAGAATGGCGTAATAGAGACCATAAGGGATGGAGCAAAGAGTTTGTGAGAGAGAGAGAAAGAGAGAGAAGGGAAATGAAGCTCCACGTCATTTGGGGGTTCAGACATGCTTCATAATTGCCCTGTTTCTTTGGACAACGACGCAACAACCCTATTCATAACAGAAGGGATTTGAAGGAATGAATGTAAAAACAGCAAAATTTTTACCTTTTCTAACAACTATCATTCACAGCAAAATAAGTTCATCATGGCAATTGATTTCTTGAATTTCAATTACATGAACTAAAATTGACTTTAAACACGGTAAAACTGATACAAGTTACACAGTCCGAGAAAAAAAGAGTATGTAACAAAAAAATCTGTGTTTGATTCACGGTAAAAATAATCAAGAAGAAAATTGTGTTTGATTCAGGTCATATGTTAAAACTGGTTTGATCAGTAACTTCTTATTATCATGTACCCACGAAATTAGTTAGTAAATCAATAAATTAAAAAAAATTGTAGTACTACAAAAAAATTAAATTACACACTGTTCATTATACATATTTACAAATATATATTATGTAAAATATCTTATTTTAGTATATTTATATAATTAATTTATTTTGGTTAAAATAAATAAAATCATATAAAATTATTATAATTTTAAATTGAGTTAAACTAATTACATCAATGAAAATAATCGTTAAACTTTAACCAAAACAAGTTTGAATAAAAAAAAATCAACGTTGAAAGTTAATCAAATTTGAATCGGTTTTTTTTTTTATTTATTATTTAGTCAAGTTTATATTGGATGAACTCATTTTTAACCCTGTCTTATTTCCTTTGGATATTGGTAATAATGAGTGAGGAAAGTCAAAAACATTGTGGACCAATGCTGTTTTTTGTTCCTAATTCTAACGTTCTTATCCAATAGCACAACAAATAATTGTACTGTTCTATTAATTGCACATAAAAAAATTCTCCATCTTCTAATTTATAATAATAATTATTGATTAACTTTTAATGTTGTAATAAGCCTTTTTGTTCTTACTATCAACAACTTTTTTATCTTCTCATTTATAACCATAATAACAACAACTTATTCTTTATGTCATAATAGATTTTTTTTATTCATGTTATTTTTATTATTGAAAGAACTTAAATTTCAAAACTTTAGCCATCAAATCTGCAATCTAATCTAATTATAAAATATAGAATACCCCAATTTACTTCTCCATCATTTATAATATCTCTTAAGAAATAAAACATTCTCTAATTCCATGCATTATTAAATATTTAAGTTAAATCATACTTTAACAAGTTTCTAAAAATCTGTCATCCAAATACTAGTTGAGAGAGTGACAATTGATTACTTTTTAAATATTAATGACAATATTGATTAGTTCATTAAAAAAAATACTTTCATCTATAATATATATATATATATATATATATATATATATATATATATATATATATATAGAGAGAGAGAGAGAGAGAGAGTATAAAAGCTCACATTAGACATTACATTAAGTACATCAAATTTTCAATAATTTGTTTAAAATAAGTTATCCACAATGGTATCATCAAAATGTTTGTTAATTTTAAAACTTGAAACATTAGACTTTTTATGTATTTGTTTTTGAAATTTCAAACTTTTTCAAGATATTTGATACATGTGGTTCTTACAAAACTTTAATGCCAAAGAAGAATTTCATTTTTCCTAAGTTAGTGATGTCCAAATCTTATATCATAAACTTCTTTAACTAATCATCATACTTTTATCATCACTAATATAAGTAAATCATCAAATAAATGTCAAGAATTACAAAACATTATGTAACTTGTATGTTTTGATTTTCCCTTTTTTTACATATTCTTTTTAGTTACTTAATGTACACGCACGCCCTTTCCCTTAAATTTTCACGAAGGAATACAAATCCAATTGAAAGATGTCTCCTTCTTGGCATGCTTTCCTATTTTATCCATACATGCAATGCTGGCAAAAAAATCAGAATAAGAGTACTCTTTTGTCATTCATCGCGTTTTATATTTACTAATTGTCTTGAAAATATAAGAAATACTGAAATATCATTCAATTTAGAATTTAAGCAAATAAAATACATGCGACTTAATCATTCACAGTTTTTTCTTTTACTTTACACGATTAATAATCCTTAGAGTCCTATGATGAAAAATAGAATTGAAGGAATTGAATTTTAGTTAAATTATAATAATTTAAATAAATATTATATTATAAAGTCTAAAGTTACAATCTGACATGGAAGGTTATGACTTTATTTGGAAGGAAAAAAAAAAAGGAACGAGGGTAAAAGATATCAGCAGCTGTTGTATTTTAAAAAATAATTAAACAAAACTCTTTTTTTAATATATCAAACTTAAAACTTTAAGTTATAATAGAATGATCTAATGCACGAATTAATATACATCTCACTGTAATTATTAGTTCTTTTGATGACACATTTGCGATCGAGATCATTACCCTACAAGCTAAGATGATATATAGTAATGTATTAAAATAAATTTTTAATTACAAACAATTTATATTGGATATATTCTTAGAAAATAATATATATATATATATATATATATATATATATATATTAATGAATAATTAAAGTATTTGAATAAATTATTGGTGACCTAATTTGGTGGCAAGTAAAGTATTTATTTTATGCTTTTTAACTTGAAAAGCAACTTCATATTGTTCATATTGTGTGACACACAGTTACCAATCGTTTTCTCTTTTGTCAACCACTTCCTCTGCAAATGCCATCCTTCTCCTTTTTATAAAAAAAATACCAACCAAACATCAAAAATGGGAAATCTGGTTCCAAGAACAAGATGGCACCTCGACTCTCAAATTTACTATGAATGAAGTTTTGAAAAAAAGTATAATTTATATAAATCAATTTTATAAACTTGTGATAAACCTAGATTGATGTATCAATCTATTAAAAGTTACTTATCATATTATTATGCGTCAAATCTAGAAATAAAAAATATATCCTAGTCAAAAACAATTTTTTTACAAAATTGATTATGTACGGTTGAATTAAATATTGATCCATATTTTAAAAATAAGTAGTGTATTATATTTTTCAAGTTAAACAAATGGAAAAATCTGAACCAATTATGATGATACTCATGTTAAAATTCTCAAGATAAATTATTTTATTGTAACCATGAAAATAGAGAAAAATTTAAAATTTTCAAAATATATTATCCAAAGTTTTATCATAATTTTATTATTAAAATCCACCTATTTATATTCTTAACGGTGAAACTTAAACAAAAGCACTGAACTTCAAAATCTTCTAAAACAAGGCCATTGCCATAAACATATATAAAACTATCAAACAAGAATACGAGTCATTCAAACTAAAACCATAAAACTATATTCTCAAAGGATCTCCTTCACATGCTACTAGGAGGTAGAGGTGGTAAATGACATAGAACCAGTCTATGTAGCCATCAATATATTGTGCAAGATCTATCACATGCGATGTTCTGGTGCCACCTTGCTGACTAACTATCTAAATTTTCATCGAAGAGTAACAACCTTTGATCATGATTGTCTTCAAATACAATCGCTTTGAAAAAATAAAAAGCAAAATCCAACATATCCAGAAAGTATCTCAACATCATGTGGAGGGACTTACACAGGCTCCACCGAGTCATGTAGATGCAAAGAAACCTCATCCTTCTAGTTCTCAAGAGTGTCACAAATTTGTTTAGCCAAAATATTTTAGACTAATGATATTGGTTTTAAGTGTGTGCCACCACTACCTTTGTTAATATTTTCATACTCAAAATTTCAAATATGAATAACATTCATGCATCATCCCAGCAAATTTGGTATCTGCATAATTTTCGTAGCATTTCTGCATATAGTTGTTTTCATGATTGTACATCTGAATTTTGATATTAAAAAAAATGTCTCGTGTATTTCTGGAGACTGATTTCCAAAATATATAATATATATATATATATTTTTTTTCAAAAATTAAGTGACAGAACATAAGAAACTGTATTTTGGAATGTCAACAGTTTCAGAAACTTTTGCAAAGTAGGCAATAATCATAAAAAAATTAAACAGCAATGAGACACTTTATCACTGAAACTGCTCAAAAACTACGTATCTTGATCTTCCTTGATCTTCCAATTTTTTCTGTGTAATTATGTTTGCAAACTTACAAGTACACTTTACACAGTATTGCAGAAGGGATGTGGATGAAAATTTTCAAGGTTATTCAATATAATGTGAAGTTCGTAAAATAGTCAGTTACAAACAAATTACATTGTTGGATAGAAGATGCTTCGAATCATAAATCGAAGATACATAATAAACCACCTTGTGAATAAGGAGTCAAGCCAAAATGTCTTCAACCTAATCCATCCAGAGAATGCTCTGGCGAATCGAAGTGGAAACAGAATGAACTACCCATGGTATCACCATAATGTTACATCCAATTTATTCTTAGCATTTAATGCAATCATCGTAAATCTACTCTAGAAATGGTAATTTGATGAATTGAACACAGGAAAAACAAGGTAATCGTTATGTTCTCATTTGGACTAGATAAAAAAATTGTGGACATCAACTTCACCACTCATATTGATGAAAGGTGAGTGCGCAACATAACTCTTCGAAAACCATCACATAAGTATGGACATAAAGAATAACGAAGAGATAGAACAACAAAAATTGTCCCATCTTTATTATCAGGGAGATATCCGTTATATATAATACAAGAAAGTTACGTACAAGGTATAACACCTAAAAAGCATAACAGAAAAACACAACGGCCTAACAGGTGTAACAGAATCATCATAGAAAAATATTTAGTGAGATATCAAAATATTTGTAAAGAATGTGACTGGAATTATCTTCTGACTGTTTCATCTAACATTTCAATGTAATTTAAGCTTATGCCCCAGTAGTGAGTCACAAGCGAACCCGATGATTTCCCCTGCCCCCTCTCCTCTCCCTTTTCTAAGCTATACCTCGAATAAACAAACGTAAACAAAGCAAACGAGTCACATATCTTCACAAAACAAACATACATATAATGAAGTGGACAAAAATGAATCCCGAACTCTCTATGATGTCGTTTCACCGGACAACATTCATGTTAAGATAGACCTTTAGTACTTCTCTCATTATTGTCATTGACTCATTTCGGGGGTTTCTTCACATTTGAAAGTCCAGCCAGCAAAATCAGTCTCCGAAAACAAAGAGGAAGGAGTTGCTTTGTAGAATGCTAAGGGAACCTGCTTTACTCTCCGCTTTATCTGCAATGATGCAAGGTGACACATACAAGAGAATGAGCAATAGGTACATTCTCTTCTTCCTCTTACAATTCTCAAATAATATAAGCACGTCATGAGAAGCAAAGCAAAAATAAAGCAATTATTGTTTCACCTCTGCTCCAAGGATTGTCGCATATGAACCGGCACTAAAATCACCGACATTAACTTCACTTGTTTTCGCCCTCACTGTCAAATCATTCCCAAGAGACAAAGCAAACCTAAGAGCACAAGCAAATACAAACATTTAAGGTTAGTATGTCAAGATTCAGATACGACAGTTTAAATAGAAGTGGGGAAAAAGGAAAAGAACAACTATTAAAAAAGTAGCAAGTTCAAAACACTTGCCTTGAGACAGGAGGACAGTAGTGGTGAAAAATAGTGTCAATTTCCCAAAGAGAACTCCCTGCTCCAATAGATCTCATCAACCAAACAATAATAGAAAACCAGGAAATATCATGTAACTCTTACCAAGAAAGTAGTTGACTACTTGACTTCATTTCCTTAAATACTTATTAGAACTATGGGATCTAATGCAGAATATCATGTGGCCAGTACAATTGATTCACCCCATGATGCCCAAAACTCATACGCATGGTCGTCCAAATTTATAAATTTAGACTAATAAAAGTAATATATAAATGTAGAAATTTATACAGGTCATGAAGTTCCGACTAACCCAGAATTTTTCCTGGTCAACGAAATATAAAATTATGGCAATAGAATTTTTATATGAGAAGTACAACATCGGTCTCTGTTGACAATTCAAACTTGACATACTTTTTAGTTAGAGGGAAATGGAGGGAAGGGGAAAGGAGTTTTTTTTTTTTAACTGTCTTGTTCGGTTCAATTTAAGGGAAGCAAGAGGATGAGAGAAAAATATCTCTTCATTAATTATCATTGACCTCTAATATTGGGGGATTTAGGGGAAAGGGGATGAGATTTAAGACATTTCAAATATTTGTCCAATAACCCTATTTGTGTTTTGTAATCCAAAATTAAAGTTATTATTATCATAATGATATAAAACTTAATTTTTAAAATGTCCCTCCGCTCCTTGCGTACCAAACAAGATATCTAATCAAAATCCCCCTTCCCCCTCCCCTCCTTTAACCAAAAAATCCATAAAAGTTGTGTACACTCACGCTAATAGGAACCAAGCAGGGGGGACTATTTTGAAATCTGAATATATAATGATGCAGAAAATTTAATCTGTGGTTCATAATGTCATGCTTAATCTGTTTTCTCTAGTATACAATTAAGAAACATTACGTGTTTTCGTGTGGTGTGCGTGATGCACAATACAATAAAACAATCACGGAGTTTTCCAGCATTCGCAAGGTCTGATTTGGAGCGGAGAATGGACTGAAGTTAGATTGGGAAATAGATAGCAAAGATACTTACTCATAGCAGCTGACTTCTTGGGATCAGTTTCAATGCTGTTAAAATGGTCAATGCCAGGTTTCTGGCAGGGTATGGCACTAGTCTTGACATTATCCGAGTTGGCAGCTGTTCCTTCATCTGTTCTATGGTCACTTTTTCCTTCATCAACACCATCTTCCTGCTCATATATCAGAAATTATGAATCACAATAGAAAGAAAGAAATATTTTTCAACACATTAACAGACATATCCTAACCATCTTCCAAGAGGAAGAGATTTTGAAGTTTGACATGAAAAACATAAACTAAGAAGAATGTGATAAAAAAAAGATGAAAATAAGGTTCCTAACTACTTTCTTGACATGCACAATTCCACTTTGGAAATTCCATTCTAAATGTACATTAAGCAAAGCAGCTACTGACTATTAAGGTCCAGTCCCCTAGGGAAACACAGTGCCGAAATTATGACAGATGGAGTAAAAGTAAATCCAAAGCATTTATACCTTTACACATTTCCTCCCTTGATATATTGAAAGAAATCAGGCAGCACTACTCGTTATAAAGTCTCTCTTCGTTCCTAATCCTCTATATTTCTCTTATAACGTTCCATGTAAGACCAACTCCAGATTCAATCACCTAGCCTGGCCAGACCATTCTTAACCAAGAATCTGGCATCCTAGCTACCCGTAAAAGAAAAAGAACTGGGCAAACAAAAAAAAAAAAAGTGGGAATCATCTACTCTATATACAACCAATCTGGAAAAAAAGTTCATCAAAACATATGGTTGTCCAAAGCCAAGCTAAAATTACTTTCAAAGCTGGAGCGATATGATCATGTTATAGGCCACAGCTACAATTTTGTTTCACGTCTCAGCCATTGCATGGTTAAGCAACAATCCAATTCACAAAGTCAACATAAGACGACAGTTGAAAAACCTCATATTGAATGCAATAATAACTTGAAACAAACAGAAAAGTCAGTCCAAAACATGACATATAGTCATATACTGTCTTTCAAATGGAGAAGCGGCCATATAATGAGCCCAACAGATTATACTTGAAATGTTAAGAAACTATAAATTATGTTTTATTTTAATTTATACTGTTAAGAACCATCAAGTCTTAAATAGGTGTCTTCAGCTGTACAATGACCAATTTGCTTTTAGAATCATGGTCTCTAACACTAAGGATGCAATCAAGAAACCAAAAATTAAAGCATTAGGCAACAAATTAAAATGAAAGGAAACTGTATTTACCCGGTGCACCAAACAGTTGACTGAAGGATGTCTACGCAAAATATTGTGAATCAGAGCCGTAATCACTAATGCCCCTGAAGGAGGAACTGAAAGCAACAACCTACTCAGTTTCTTTGCAAAGGAAGCAGCCAGGTAAGCTGGAAGAAGAGGTGACTTGAGGCAAGAATCAAGAAGCTGCAATAGGAAGTTGTATATTGTTAGCAAGCAGCTCATGCATAGGATTTATGACAAAACCTTTCTAATCATTCACTTAATCTCTACAAATTTGGCTTGCCAACTCACTTAACTTCCATCATCAAGATTTGAAAGCTCAAAAATGTTATAATTAAAATATAACATTAATGTCCTTCATACACCTGAACAGAAAGACTTTTTTTATTCAAAATTCTACTTTATTCTATTTTTACCTGTCATAAGTCAAAAAAATAATTAACAATGATTTACCTGAAAAAACCTTGCTCGATGTTTTGCCATGAAGGTAGATGGAACTAAGAGGGCATATAGTTTTTCATAGAAATTTGGGTATTCCAAACCATACTGGGTCATTAGAACAAAAAGGCTACTAAGAGCCATCACACTGACTACACCACCAACATCATATGATCTTGTTAAGAAATCACTGCAGACAATAAAAAGTAACATGATGCTAGATTCAACTTCTTGTTATCATAATAAATTGCTAACTTTGTAGAGCAACAGATGCTTACCTTAAGATGATGGGATTAGACAGATGAGGAATAACAGCCTGGTGAAGATTGACAAGAACCTGGAAATTAAAAAAAAAAAAAATATGCACATATTAATGCTATTGAAAGGATTAGAGACAAAACAAGTCTCGGAAGACAGTACTGCTCTAGTACCATATTGAGGAGGGAGAAATCAGAAAGGAATATAATGAATTTTGTATGTTGGTAGACACATAAGTATTCCTATTTATAATGAAGAAATATAATAATAATAAATAAAATCAATATTTAATAGTGGGAAATATTTGGTAAGATATTTCCCTATCAAATCATGTCATCTCTCCATTTTAATATGATCAAATCATATCTCTAACATAATCAACTCATATCTCTAACACTCCTCCAGCTGGAGCATATGTGTCATGTGAGGCAAGTTTGTTATAAATGTTATCAACATTAGCCCATTAGCCTCTTGCGAGCATAGTGTAGTTAATGATATAAATGTTATCAACATTAGCCCATTAGCCTCTTGCGAGCATAGTAGAGCATAGTAGTTAATCGAGAGTTTACTAATACGATTCAAATTCCACTTAAGATCGTTAAATAGTAAAAGATCATATGGATCATCGAACAAAATCGCAAAAGCAGGTGATCTCGTCGTCGATTTTTTTCCTGTATTAGATTGTTCACCTTCCTGAGTTAATGTCCAAACCTAATTTTATTCAAAATTAATATAATTAAATTTTGACTTTGTTATATGTATCATCAACACCAAATAAAAATTAATGTAATTAAAATAAAATTAAAAAAAAAATGAAGAGTCTCACTACACATGTACTCTTCTCTATTTTCCAATAACATTTCAATTGAAGAGTTTTTTTACTTTGCATGCATGCTCACTCCTCCTTCCTGATTGGGTTTATTTCAAATTCAAATAAAATAAATTAATTTAATCAAGGCAAATGAAGAGTCTCTTCAACATTCTTCTTACCAGAACTATATCGTCTTGTTTGCAGGACACCACCAGGACACCACTTCACTCTCAGACTCACAAAACTGATGGTTTGTGTTTATGAGATTCTTAACGGTTTTATTAAGTAAAATGAAAAAAAAAATGGGACTATAACGTCTTAAACAATTTTGTATCAAGATTGAATCATCTCTCAAATATTTTTTTAATTTCTTTTATTTATTTATTTATTTTTTGACAAAATTATTATTATATATATTTATATATTTTAAAAAAAGTAAGATCTACGATTTGTGTTATGATTTCACAATTTACGATCTTACTCAAAATCTCGATTTAACTACCTTGCTTGCTAGGCTTAGTAAACATGCCAACCAGTTGGTTGTCAAAGCTCACAAAGTAAAACAATGACAAAGCTAGTAGATATTTTTCATATAGGACTTTCAAATCATATTTTTAACACAATCAATTCGTATCTGTGACAAATCTTATTGTGCACATAGGCAAGCAGGTACATATTTAAACAACATATGAACATACACAAATGCTCATGCAAGGTCCTGAAATATTTATGGACTTGGATTACGCCTAATTTACTCCTATAAACTAGCTCAAAGGAGCAGGATTACCTGAGTCATATACAGAGTATCCTCGGGACATATTAACACAATCCTATCATGCTCAACACTGAATATCTATAGTGTGGAATTTGCAAGATTGGACATTTGCAGATGAGTCAATATCATGTCTAGATAGGCCTTAATACCATATTATAAAGAGACCGGTCCCAAGCCACTTTCAAACGCAAGCTCAAAGAGGAGGATTACACAAGTCTGACATAAGAGTATTCTAGTCACATTCTTAGTCACCGTGAGACATTTTAATATAACTGGCTCATGCCCAAGACTAGACTTCTAACTTCAAAGAAGTGAAATTTAGAAGACTAAACATTCACAACAAGTGACAAAATATGAAAACTAGATAGGCTATGATACCATATAAGAAAGGACTAGGCCTATCTCAAAAGCTAGCTCAAAGGAGAGTCTTATAAGGAGTATTCTTACCATATTCCAAGCCAATTTGGGACATATTAATGTCAAATAATCAAAATTACACCCAAATAACAGTATTCTATTAAAATCAAGTTTATCCCTTTTACTATATGCTCATTGTGCCCATCCCATATATGAAGAAGTATTGAAGTAGTTTACCTTCAATAAACTTGAAGACCTGTGTTTTTTGAGTATTGGGATAACAAAGACAAGATATGATCAACCCAATGCATGATTACAATTTAATTGGGTGGTTCATTTAACATTACCTGTGACATATAGCTGATTTAAGAATCTTATTGCAACCGAGGTGTTTGTGACTAGAAGAAGAATATTTAAGATCCGTAGATTAATAAAGGTTCTGAATGAAAAAACAATGCCACAAACTGAATTAATCTGTTCTCTTTCAGAAAACAGCAAAAAAATGTATGAACTAATGACTAGAACATTGATAGAAAGTTGGTATCGTTACTAGAAAGGCCATAATTTCCTCACAAATAACAAGATGTCCTCTTTCTTAACCTTCCTTCTTATTTATAGGCAACATGCGTCATTTATTTGATCAACGAACCTAAAATGTTGTAACTGTCAGACTTCTAGCTAGCAATGATTCAAGGTCATGATCACTGTAGTAAAATTGGAGGGTATTAGGAATAAAGAAACAGAGTACATTTAGAAACCATCTTAACTCCAGAAAAACAAAAAACATCCAGAACCACACCTCTATTGGTTAAAGAAGCTTACTGGCATACCTATCAATGAAGTAAGGTCCCAGTATTTAAATGGAAGGCAAACTAGAATTTTCATGGTACCAAACCATTGTATTTATGAATATTATGTTCATTGCTGTTAAAACTGTAATGTTACTCGTAGGAATACAGGAGCCAACGACTTTAAACCCATTTTGGTTCTCATTGCAAGATTATCAGGTAAACATGCGAAATCAAGGGATACGCTATTCTCAGTTTCAGATCCATTGACACAAAGATCCACTTTTACAAACCAGCCCATAATGGTTTCTTTTATAAAAAAACAAAGCATCATTTTGCCCTAATCATTCATCTCTGCATGTGAAACGGCATCCAAATGCAGCTCTCCTACTTTTCGAAATTGTCTCCCCAGAAAATTATTGGAGAATGGAACAGAAAATGGAAATTAGAATTCTCTTCTAGGATTTCCCCTTCAAAAAGGGTCTCTCCTTTAACCAACACAAACTATCAATTCGTGGAATGCCCCCTTCAATCCAATCTCCCCTGTTTATAACCAATCTCTTCTAAGTAGTCCAACTAACTAAGAGTTGTCCTTTTTCAACTCTCATTATATATCCAAACAATGGAGACCATATGGACAGTGATGACTACTGTCATTATTTAAATGATTTAAGTGCTGGTTGTGATTTAGATAAAGTTTTTAACACACATATTTCGTATTTCTACTAGGATCATACGATCCATGTCAAAATCCCACCATTTGTGTTTCTTTCCCCTTCTTCCCTACATTGAATCGCATGACAACCTTGAGATATCTTAAATATGGAATTTATACCATGTTTCAGCTATATTCAAATTTCAAAAGCATAACCTTAGATTACCTCTTTGTAAACATCAAGTGGAAGTGGCAATCTAAGATATGCAATCCAAGCTTTTGTAAATTTTAACTTCATCTTCTTGGCAATTTTGGCAGCTGACAATACCTATAAGTGTAACATGAAAATAGACAGTAAAAAAGAAAAGTACACAACCAATGACAACGGTTAAATGAGAAGGTTCTACAATATATAAAATCATTAAAATAAAGATTACAAAACTACTAGGAAATTGGAGGATACGTGATGCTCAATAATGAAAAAAAAAAAAAAGCGGGGAGTAACATTTAACTTAGCAAAGAGTATAGAATAATAACTGACATTTTTGTTAGGCTTCTTGGACTTCGGCAGCTTATCATCAGCACTCACATCTCCAGAAAGCTGCTTATGGTCACTTTCTATGGACAAAAAACCCAAATTAAAAATACAGGTACACTTCTATAGTTCCTTAATATAGAAAGAAATAGCATTAACTACACAGTATTAAAGGAGGACGGGCAAGAAAGCACTAAATATTATGATACATAGCTTTTTAAAAAACCAATGCCTAATAAGTAAACGAGAACTCACCTGAGCTGCTCCACATTTCCAAATCAGATGTATTATTTGAGTCTTGGAGAGGAGGAACGCGTGATATAGTATAATACATATTGTGGATGAAACATTCCATGCTGAAAATAGTACATTTTCAACTTATCATCAGAACAAATTAGTTAAAGTAAATTATTCATCTCCTAGTTTCATAACTTGGACCTACACTGCCTGTCAGAATTCACGTAATTACAACTTTCAACTTGAACCATACAGTATTGAGTTGCAAAACTAAATACATTGTCTATACGCTATAGCATGTTGTAAGCATGGTTTATGACCAAAGAAAAATGAAATAATCAATTTACACTAATAATAGGCTACCAACAACAATGATCTACAATCATATATTAACAAAGGAAGTAAATAGAAAACCATAGAAGTAGTTTCAAAGCAATGGTCCTAGGTCTTACTTTAAGCTCAATTGACTTTCACTGGTGCCATCTGCACTTGCAATTTTATCATCTGACAGGGATAAGCAAACCAATTATTCGATGGACTAATATTCAAATGGTGAGAAATTGACAATATAATACACAAGTCTCCTGTTTGCAATTTCACGCATTAAAATCTGGACGACTAATACAAAAGACAGGCTAGAAAAGCACCTGAGTCATCTTTGTCTTCCAAAGTACTAGCGAGCTTTTTTAGACTTATAAATGTAAAATAGCTGCACCAAGTAACTTGATAATTCAGCAAACAAACGAAACTCCGTAACCAACATGAGTTATTCACTAAACACTCGCAAACATAAAAATAAACAGGAATATCGAGTCAGTGAATCAAGGACTAACAAATTCATCCCCATAACATAACCTGCATAAATTCAGCCTTCCGTAACAGGGGCTAAGAGTGAAACAATATATTCCATAAATATAATAATAGCAAAGAACCATGCTAAAAAAATTGAAATGAACGAATAATTAGTATAGAAAAACAATGTCAACATAACAACCATACCGAACATCAATATACTTGAAATACTTCGACTCCAGCAGATCCACAAAAAACGTAGCGGAACTAGTGGAGCGAACCTGGTAGCACCAGCCCAAAACCAACAAAATCAGATCAAAACAACAACAACAACAACAACATTTATCAACAAAATTGGCATAACGTACAGTTGTAAGCAGAATTTTGTGGTACAAAGCAGAGTGGAAGGCGCCGCCATTGGCGACCTTCACGAACTCCATGAGCGTGTCCAGCACGAGTTCCTTGAGCGTCTCGTCGGACTGCGACGAGGCAAGAATGTCGAGGAGGGACTTGAGGAACTCGTCGAATTTGGAACGGAGCCAGGTGAGGTAGATGAACTCGGACTGGTCGGCGGCGGAGGGAGCATCCGCGGAGGGAGCGGCGGCGGAGGAGGAAGGGAGCTTGGGTAGAAGAGGGAGGAAGAAGGAGTGGAGAGAGAGGAGGGATTCGAGGACGTGGTGAGGAGGAGAAGAAGGGGAAATGAATGTGAGGAGAAGAGGAAGGTTGTTGATGTGCGAGGCGGAGGAGAGAAGCTGGTTCCCTAGGGTTTTCAGCTCTGCGACGCCGTATCGTCCTTTCTTCTTCTTCCTTGGAGGATCCACGCTCGCCATGGTTCGGCACAGAAGAGGAACCGCAGCAGCACAAGGTTTAGTGCTATTGAGGGTTTGGGTTTTAGACAGAGTTAGTTAGTTTAATTGAATTTGCGTTTTACTTTTGCTATATCCTAACTGTCCCACGGTGCTTTGGGTCATTAGGTTTTTTGGCCCTTGGCTGAACCAGTAAATCTCAAAAAATTAATCAGTAGGTATATACAAATCAATCAATAAAATATAAAAATATATATACTTAAATAAGATTCACCTCCTAATATATAATTAAGCTTTGATACCTAATAATTTTTTTTCTGAAATTAGATATATAATAAACAAATATTTTTATATCAATTAAGGTGAAATATATATATCACATAATTTATATTGTTAATAAATTAACTTGTGTCTATTACCTATTTGATAGTACACGTCGTGATAATAAAAAGCATCTCAGTTACTAAAATAAAAATAAAAAATAAGTTAACAGATAAAAGGCGAAATTTAAAAATGTCTTAAAAATTAGTTAAAATAATAATATAATATTAAAGATAAAACAATAAATATTTTTTTTTAAAGCTTAAACGAAAATTTATAATTTATTAGATGCTCAATTTAAGAAATAATTTATTAAACATACAAAATAAGATTAGATAATATATTGAAATATAATACTTATTTAAATTATATATGTATATATATATATATATATATATATTGTTAATAAAAAAATAATTTTTCACCGACTTTAGAAAAAAAAATCACCTTTTAAGAAACTAAATTAATATTTTAATAATATTTGAAATATTAGGATAAATTTCATTTTAATACATTAATTAATCAATTAATTGATATGTAAAATGTGCCGAAATATATGAGAAAAATTTGGTAGGTAAAATTGATATATACAAAGGGAGATGATAAAAAAAAAAAAAAACAAGTTCTTACGCATTAATATTAGAATGTTTTAAAAATGTAAAAGAAAATAATTTACCTTTTAAATACTTTTTGACATGAAAATAATATTTAAATTATTAAAATAAAATTATATTTCTTATTATACTTTGTTACTTATTAACTTGTTTGTAGAATGCAGAGATGTGAAAAAATTTTGAATGATAAAATAGACAAAATGATATTAATTAAATAATAAAATGTGTAATAAATATTTTATTTTAAACTTAACTAGTATTTAAATGATTTAAAATAAGTTACTGTGTTCTAATATAACTCAAATTGATATTTCAATTACTTGTTAATACTCCATATCAATGAAATAATAAAAAATTAGTATTTTAATTTATCGTTAAAAAAATTATGTTTCTTTCATTTGTTGTATCCCACATTTTTAGTAAATATATTTATTTCATTGATAATTTTAATGCATTATTTTATTAATGTTAAACAAATATAATATTCATTAATAAACTTTTTTAGGTAAATTTATGATTTATATAAATTCATTAAAAAATCAACTCAGACATTTGTATAAAATCTTATTGATATTTACATTAAGGTGAAATTATACTTTTTCAACTTCTTATTATAGTAATTAATATATATATATATATAATCTTTCTCTTTTATAACATTATAAATTTATCACTATTTTATTTTAAATGCTGACTGTTTTAAAATAAGAAGTACTTTAAAGAATAACAAAATATAATGTTAATTAAAATTCAATCCTTGATTCGTGTAAAATAATTATCACTATATGTGTGTTAAAATAAAGAAAACATATTATCAATTTATTTTTATTATATTCATATAGTTAGATGTTCCATCTATTATTATTTATATGTGAATATGATTTTATAAGAAATAAAACACACACGAAAATTCATAAAGTAATTAGAACTATTATTTTATGCAAATATTATAATATATCCTAACAGGAAGAGTGAAGACTTTTTTAGGATTATAGATTAAATAGACGTAACTTTTACTTATATTTCTTTTTTTTTTAAAGGATGAGATAAATCTATGAAACAAGATTTTGAAACTTGTAGAGTAATGTATTAATGATAAAACTACATCAATGAATTATCTCTCTTCATGTTTTTTTTTCATAAAGGACAAAAAAAGACAATTTACTAATTTTCAAAATATTTTTAAGAGGTTGTAAATTAATATTTTATTTTTTAGGCTTTAGAACAAATGCTTACATATATAAAATTTATGAAAGAGTTGTTATTCAAGAAGAAAATATTCGTAAAAGAATAAATTATTAATTTAAAGATTGATTATAGTGCTATCTTTTAGAAGTCTTAATATATAAAATCTCAAGATCCAAACAATTTTATTATCCCAATGGCCATAGGTGTTTTACCTATGAGAAAGACTTTATTGGATTTAGGGGCTAGCATTAACTTAATGTCTTCTGTTATGACAAGGAGGATGTATGTCTTGGAATTTAGACATACATGATAACATTACAATGGTTGACAAATGAATTAAGTATCCCTGTGGTGTGGTTGAAGATGTCTTTGTCAAGGTGAACAAATTTATTTTCCTTGTAGACTTTATTGTGATAGATTCGAGGACATGCGAGTTCTCTTAATACTTGACAAACCTTTCATGAAAATTGCTAGAGTTGTAATTGATGTTGATGATGGAAAGCTCAAAGTGAGGTCCCAACATGATGAGGTGACTTTTAAAATTTTTTAGGTTTTGCTAAATCCCAATGATAACAAAAACTATTCAAGATTAGATGCATCGAATAAAATCTTTCTTAAGCTCTTCACATTGTAGATAGAAGAGGAAGTCTAAGGTTCACCATGACACAGTTATAATGAAAAATGAACTCAAACTCACCAATTAATTATGTTTGGTAGCTCCAAGATGAAACTCCTCCCTAGAAGATTAAAGTCAAAATGGTTAAGTTTGTAAGTTGTCAAGGAAATCAAGGACCATTTTATAGAATAAATTATAATCACGAAAAGGTTAAAATCATATTTGGATGGTGAAATAGAAAAATCCACCCTTCCAAAGACCTATTAATCATGATTAAAATCGTTGTTAAGTTTGTGATGTTAAGCAAATATTTCTTAGGAGGCAACCTATATCTCCAAACCTTTCTTATTTAATCTTTAGTGTGTTATTTCTATGCTTGTTTATAGTGTGGTAGTATAATTTTTTTATTGTGTTTATCATAGTTATTTTGTTCTCATGTTTGTTCATAAGTTGTTGAGGGCAAGGATTGCAAGGTTGAGAGAGTGACGCAATTTACAATGTCATAGGCTTAAAATGTAAACAAGAGAGAAAAAAATAAAGGTTAGGCTAAAAATCGTACAATCAAACATAAACACCTTAGTTAGATGATATTTATGCGATGTTAAGCATCATCTTCAAAATTTACCCATAAAAGACTCGAACCTTGTGTGAGCAACCCATTACCCAACCCAATTCTCAAAATTTGGGCACTGGATGTTTCACACTTGACCTATGTAACATCATGTAGAGTGCAATTTTTTTATCTATGCTCTCTAGAAGTACAATGTCCAACCTTAGCTCCCTTAAGCTCAACACCAACACCATTAATAACCTCTTTATGTTATGGAATATTTTGTACTCAACACCATCTCTTGAGAGATCAATTTCATATCCATTCAAAAGTTAAGTCACAATAAGTAGTATGGCATCCAACATATAAGTGGCACTAAACATTGTTACCATTGATGTCCAATGGGTTGGATGAGAATTTTTTCTTTTTGGGCTTGTTAGGTAATTTCTTTCATGGCACCCATTTCCATTTAAAATAAGAAGTGAAAGGAGTGTGAGCATTTTTCTTGTTATAGATCCTAACATCTCTTCTCGTTAAACTAATACTTTTTCAACTTATCAAATCCATAAACTTGGCTCCCTAACACAATTACTCTCTCATTCTCTTAAAAACCTTTTCTCTCTTGACACTTGCATTTCACTTGAGTAAACTTTCTTTATTTGATTCTCTTTTCTTCGTTTTGTGATGTTTTTTAGTTGTGCATGGAATGATTTTTTGTCTTTGGTTAGTCTTATCGGTTAGTTGCTTGGTTTTGTTGTGCCTTTTGTTTTTTTTTTCTTATATTTGATTCTGATATAAAAATGTGATTACTTGTGCACAAGTCTAGCCTATGGGAACTAGCAATATTTTTTCATTGTTTTATATTTGTTAGTGTGACATCCAGAAATTTATAATTTAATTATATATATAAAAAGAAATAAAATATTATAATTTCATTCCTTCACAAGTTCATTTAAAATGGTAGAGGCTTAAATAGAATAAAAGTAGTGAAGGAAACATAAACTCTTTTTAAAAATACATGAGATTCCGTAAATCAAGAAGCAGTTACCACTAAAAATGGTTTCCCAATTGAATTCAAATCAGAAAAATTATATACTCTTTATGAAAAGTGATTCATGCTTTGAAATCGAACTTGTGAAAAATAATAATTGAATTTAAATTTCATTTCTTAATTTACATGAGTTTAATCAAGGAACTATTATCAATTATTTAAATTTAAGAAACATTTATAAGGATTAATTTCAAGAGTAATTGAATTTGTTCAATGTTATCAAAGATTAACTTAAAATTTATTCGGTCATAAAAAGCCAAAACTTAATTTTCTACACTATGAAAATTATGATCAAAATCTTGATTTATACATTAAAATATTACAATATTTAACTATACAAAATAAATTACAACATACTTAATTATACATATACGATATATATATATATATATATATATATATATATATATATATATATATATATATATTACATAAAAATAATTTCACATACTTCTATAAAATTCTTATACATATTTAATCTCATCACATGGGTGACACAAATTGATTTATGGTGGGATTAGTGTGAATGGTAAGTGACATACAAAATGCGACCACAACAGGTCTATTAAATGCTAAGGGTATATCTTAAAAGTTTGTAAATGTGAATACTATATGAACTGAGAAAAATATAATTATAAAATATTATTAAAAATATATTGCTGAGAAAATATAATTATAAAATAACCAAATAAATAAAATGAGGTTATAAATATCTCACCAAGCAAAAATTGTTATAAAATTAACAAATAAATAATTAAGACAAGGTTAGAGACACCTCACTAAGTAAATATAGTTATAAGATTAACAAATAAATAAATAAGATGAGGTTAGGAATGTTGGAATAATTGGTTATGAAAAGGGGGTTGAATGAAGTCTTAGCAAAGTAGACTAGACTGTCTAATACCAAACAAAGCAAATAATACAAGAAATATTTATATTGGTTCACCCAACACATGGACTAATCAAATTCTTCCTTAAGTAGACAACTTAAGAGGTAACACAAGTATATCAATCACTTTTGATTATACATGAGTACACAAACCACTAGTGATTATCCACTCCTAGTTTAACTTGTATTAATCTCTATGAGATTAAGACTTCTCAATAATAAAATAAAATTGTCCGAGGGGTCAAAAACAAAATTCATTGGAGAAATTTCACAAAGTGAAGATTACAAGGTTATAGCTCACACCCACAAACAAGTTTTGTAACTATGGAAGATTAAATACTTCTCAATAATGAAAGATTTATAGCTCTTAATGTTTACCTAGAAATAGTTTGATCATTACAATTTTGATAACAATTAAAAACAATTTATATAAGTATAAGCTATATAGACGACCTATACCCAGACTTGCTATAATAGATGATTTGCTATATCTTTTAGCTATAACAAAACACATGTTAGTATGTTCATATGAAATAAATAAATTTAAATATATAAAACATTTATAGTTTTTGTTATCATCAAAACTTCACATATATATTCCATTGATATAAGACTGTATAGTGGGATTTTAGATTGTCTAAAGGTGCTTAGAAGGTTTAGGATCTCAATAATGGACACTTTACTAAGTAGGGATAACTTTTTAGATTAATAAATAAATAAAACAAGGTTAGAGACACCTCATTTAGTAAATATAATTATAAAATAAGTAAATAAGATGTAAATGTCTTATTTCTTTGCCTCCGTTATTGTAGTTGACGAATTAGAATCTTACTAATAGTGTTTCTCTTAATTTTTATAATCTCTTTATTTTATTTTTTCTTTCTCACTCTTGTATACTTTCTTCCCTTCTCTTTCTCTATTAAAATTTTTCCTACTTACACTTTTTTCTTCATCACATATATAGGTAACTCTTTTTTCATTTTCATTTATTTTAAACATTTTGTTATGACTGTAAAGAAGATTTTTAATCTTTAGCTTTTATCTTCATCTTACTGTCTTTTCTATATATATATATATATATATATATATATATATATATATATATATTAAACTTTTTACAGTTGGTCTTATAATATTTCAGAATAATAACAAAATATTTAAATTATTCGTAAATAATATAATTTAATACATTGCATTTGGAAAATATTGTATTATGAATTTTGAGGTGTTACATTTACTCTTTGTTTAAAGAAATTTTGTCCTCAAAATTTTTATTGACTAAAACAAATTAGGATAATTTTCTTTGATTTTTCTTCTTATTCTTACTTTCTGCATAACATCTTTTCGTTATAAATGACTTTTCTTGGTAAAATTTGTTTGTCTTTCAACTGCTTGATATTCTAATTTAAGATTTGTATAAACATTGTTTCGGATGTAAGATTATCTTTTAATTGTGTTGTATCAGACATTATTATTATATGAGAAGAATCACCAATATATTTTCTTAATTGAGACGCATGAAAACATTTTGAAAATTATAAAGAAAAGGAGGTAAAGAAACTTGATAAAGTATTAAACCTATTTTTTCTAAGAATTTGACAAGGATCAATGAATCCAAGTGTGAGTTTCTTTGATCTTATTAATCTACCAATATTAGTTGTTGGTGTTACTTTCAAGAACACGGATCACGTCTTTGAAATTCAAGAGGTTGTCTTTTCTTGTCAATATAACTTTTCTATCTACTATGAGTTTCTTTCATTTTTCCCCTAATCATCTTTATTTTTTATATATTTTGTTGAAACATGTCAAGACTTAAGATTAATTTTTTTTCATCTTCAAACCAACACAAGGTGTTCTACATTTGCTTCCATATATGACCTCATAAGGTGTCATACCTATGTTGGAATGAGAATTGTCGTTGTAAGTGAATTCAATCAACAATGAATATCGATTCAATTACAATATTTCTGTAACACACAAGCTCTCCACAAATATTCAAAGGATTGGATGTCCTTTATGACTATCTGTCTATTTGAGGATGATAAGTTGAGCCAGGACGAAGCTTAGTCCATAGGTTTTGATGTAAACTCCTTATAATTTATAAGTAAACTTGAGGTCCTTATCAAATACTATATTGGATAGAACTTCATGCAACCTTATAATATCTCTTATATACAATTCAATTAATTTCTTCATTGAAATAGCTAATGTTGATGGTAAGAAATAAGTTAATTTTTGTTAAGTTATTTATAATAATCCATAATGGAATCAAATTTTTGAATTGTTCATAATAAACTATTTAGAAAATCAATCGCTATGTTATTCCATTTTCACTTAAGTATATTTAAGAATTTTAGCATTTTTGTTAGCTTTTGGAATTTTATTTTAGTTTTTTTGACAAACTAAATATTTTTCTACACGTGTTATTTTTTTCTTCATTTTATGTCATCAAAACATTTTTTAAAATGTTGAAATCTTTTTATTATGAATTATTCTTGTGTACTTCTTTTAAAATCATGAATTAATCTCTATAGCATTAAACTCATTAATGTTTATTAAAGAATAATATTTTACATTAAAAATATTAAATTTCCAAGAACTTAAATTTTTGGCCGAAGAAGTCAATGAAAATTAATATTTATGTTTATTTATTTTTATAACAAATGTAAAATATTAAATTAAATTAATAAATATTATAAACACACACAAAAATTCTTGTAGACTTTTCAATTTTCAACTATCCTAAAATTTAAATATAAAAATGAAAAAGAATTAAAAATAGGATAGGCTCCCTTAGAAAACCTCTTCCGAAAGATGAAGGAAGCAAAAGACAACAGGATACCTTCAAATATTTCTGCGAACTAGCACATTCCTGCCACGTCATCGATCCGTGTGACCTTCCTCACAATATATCTTCAGCCGTCCGATAATCATCTTTTGCGTTATTCCTAGCCGTCTATTTTCTCGAAAAGATGAACAAAGGATAGTTGTAAAAGAGGCATGAAAATTTTTCCTTTATTTTTTTAATTAAATTTCTTTCCAATTTTTAATTTATTTATCTTCCTTTAAATTCAATCCTCAGATCTTTGCTAGAGTCATCCGTATCATACTCCTCACTTTCCTTAAAATTATTTAACCTTCCTCTTTTAAAGTTTGCAGATTTTTGGTGGGGTTGGTTAAGGGTACTGTGCAAGCTTTTCAACATCTTCATTGCCTGCAACATCAATGGCCACTGAAGAGGTTAATAAACCTGAATCACTTCCTCCATACCCCGAGGTAATTTACGCCAAAATTCAGATTCCAAATTTCAGTTGTTTCTCACCAAAATGAAATTTTAGAACAAATTTCCTAGCAAAGCTGGTAGATTTCTCACTGATCTAACTGATCTATACATTTTCACTGACTTGGGTTTCTTGTTTGGTCTACCCTGCTCTATTTTTAGCACTTTTTGGAAAAAAATTAAGACTTTTTAGGGACTTAAGAAACCAGTAAAAAAAGGGTTCTAATTTATTTGGCCTGCAATGATTGTTTTGTATTCTTGCAAAGTTAGTGGTTTTGAGATAGAGACATGGTTTTTGATGAAAGTGGTATTTTGTTAACTTTGGGTGGTGTTGATGTAGTTGATACTGAAAGCACTTGAAGCTCTGAATGAACCAAGTGGATCCAGCAAATCAGCAATATCAAAGTACATAGAATCCACCTATGGCGAGTTGCCAGACTCAACTGATTTGGGGAATCAACTGAACAAGATGAAAGAGAGTGGAGAGCTTGTGTTCAGCAAGAACAACTACATGAAGGCTGACCCAAGTGCTCCGCCGAAGAGGGGCCGTGGAAGGCCACCAAAGCCAAAGGCCCCTCTGCCACCAGGCACCGTCATCTCCCCTCCAAGGCCAAGGGGTCGTCCCCCAAAGGACCCTAATGCCCCTCCAAAGTCCCCAAAGCCTAAGGCCACCCCTGGAAGTGGCAGGCCAAGAGGGAGGCCAAAGAAGATTCCTCGCTCTCCGGCAGCGGCGTTTCCGGCGGCTGTATCCAGCGGAAGGCCCAGGGGCAGGCCTCCTAAGGTGAAGCCTCAGTTGACAGAAGTGAGCGTTGAGACATAGAATTGTTTCTTTATTTGGGTGCCGAATGTAGTGTTCCTACTCTTTTAAGTGGTGGGTGTGATGTTAGGGTTCTGTGTTGATGTAATCTCGTTGTAAAATTATGTAGTGGTAGCTGACTTACTACGAGGATTTCTTGTTTGTTTTCCTTTCCAACTATCACAAGAGAACAGTAACTTGGTCTTGTTGTCATGTTCTAACTTGTAAACCCATGATGCTGGAAGGAAGGTAAAAAAAAAGGGTTATTGTTTCAGACATTAATGTGGTTAGTTATCTTCCATTGATCTATTCAACATTACATTTAAAACAATGGAATGGGACAAAGAAAGGAGAAATTCATAGTGATGATGTAATATATTTGACTCTATGTTTGATATCTCGACATCAACCTATGGAGGAACCTCGTACGACACAATCTGTATTCCCATGTTTCTGTTGATAAGACATCTACTGCGTGGCGTGCAGTCGTTGTTGTTTGTTTCCTTGAGGGGAGGAATAAGCTGGCCTGGTTTGACCACTAAGCCTAGCATGTTAGTATCTATCTATGGTCTTAACTGTCAGGGTGACATAAAATGGTAATGTCAGCATGTAATTGATCTGCTTAGTCACAATTTGGAACTAAAACTTGGGGTCATGAAAGGCCAAATTCTGTTCAGATTCAATCTTATGGTTATTGGTTCGTGTCTAGTATTTTGGATGTGACACAGTTTCATTTTTGCAGAATGGTAGCTAGATTCACTTCCTGTTATAAGGTTGTTTAGCCTCCTGATGTTCTATTAATTACTCTCACCTAATTATGAGTCTATGTTATATGTCATCAATGTATTCAATGTTCATACTGGTTTGGTCAATTGTCTTCATCTTCAATTAAATAAAAAATATAGTGGTAATTTTAAACAAAAATGATTCATTTGATGAGTATATAGGTTTGACAAGTATCATTCACCTTCCATTTATATATTTCAAAGAAAATTAATTAAAACAATTTTGGTGTAGCTTTATCAATTTAAGATAATTGCTTATAATTAGAATGTATTAGTAACATTTAAAAAGTCAAGTTCCTCTTTTTTATTTTAAATAAAATGTTGGTAATAGAGTTCTATCAATAATATTTATTAGAAGAAGACACTTTACTCAAATTTATTAATTTTACATATTATAATTTTTTTTTCATAATTATTTTTACATCATGAATTTAGATTTTAATCTTTAGTAATACTTAATTATTGTTTCTAATTGTAATAATGGTTGAATCAAAGTTAATAAGGCTTGATATTATTTTAGAGTAAATTAAAGATTAGTCTATTGAAATATGCACATATTTTATTTTATTTTGTCATTTTTTTCTCTATCTTTTACCATGTCCTTCTAAATCTCTACTACAATATTTTCTGGAATTGTGATTCATAATCATATTGTTGTTTATCAAAATGTCCTTCAAAATTTCTATTTCAATGTTTACTGAAACTATCATTCTAATCATGTATTTATTAAAACGTCTTTCTAAATTTCTATTACAATCTTTACTGGAACTATCATTCATAATCACATGATTGTATTGTTGTTTATCTAACTTTCTTCCATTCAGTGTGAAACATATTATTAGTACTCATCAATTTTCTTTCTTTTTTTATCATGTGAGAAAAATTTGTTTAGTAAAGAAATAAGATTCATTATTAATATATTGTTCTTTACATTATTATTATATTGCTCATTCAAACTTCACAAAGTTAAAATGATGTATCATTATTCTTTTCTTTCATTAATCACAATAAAAACAATTATACTTAACTGTACAAGTTATATAGTATAAAATTATCACACTCATCTTATTTGAAACTTAGTGAAAAAATTTATTACTAAAATAAGGTCTCTTTATTTCCTGACAAATATTTTGTATTTCAGGATTTTAAAATATTTATTACAATAAGAATTTTCAGGTTCTTCTTTAAAGTATTTTTAAAGAGTTTTATTTTTAAAATGTTATGTGTGCATATGTGTGAAGCAAACAGTAGTTTAATACTTCTAAATAGTTAGCTATTAGAATGTTTGAATCTTATAATTGATTTGATTGGTTAAAGTTTTGGAAATTATTCAAATTTATGTTAGAATAATTGGAGATTATCTCATTTGTGTGGTAGTCTTGTTGGTCACTCTTTGTGATGCTTAAGTTGTGTGAACATAGTTGAGGAGTTGCAGTATTCCACTTCTACCATTCTTGATTGTTTAAATAACATTTATGGTCACTTTGGTTCAATGTTAAAAATTTATTAACTATATAAGGTTTTGTCTTCTTGAAATTGTACTGAAAATAATCAATAGATAAACTCAACTAAGTTAAATTCATTTTTATCATGTTTTTAGATTTAATTTTACTATGTTGTGCATTTGTTATATTGATGTGGCAGCACCATATCAATAGTGTGATAAGTATACATTCTACTGGCTTGGGATCTACTACATTTAACAATAATCAATTCAAATTAATACATTTATATTTTTAATAAAATTAACAAGGACATTAGTAACAGTAATAATAATAATAATATAATTACATTTATTATAATAATAATAATAATAATAATTATTATTATTATTATTATGTGTGTCTTTCTGGGTGTATGAATAACTGGGTTTCATAATTAACTAATCTGTGTATAATCCACCAAATATCAAACCATACATTAACATCTTTCTTTAAAATAACTTGAGAAAGAAAAGAAAAAAAATAGAATAATCTTCAAAATATATTATAAATTTAGTGCATATATAAAATCACAATGTATTCTTTTATAATGTATTTGGATAAAAGAATTAAAAACGTATTTTTTTAATTCTATAAAAGTTTTAAAATGCTATGTAATAAAAATGTGTTGTTTGATGGAGGAATTTCAAAAGAAATTAAAATTTTAAAATTATACAAGAATAATTAGATTATTAAGAAAATATAAAATTTCACTTAAGAAGTAAGAAATTGTCCGAATTCATGTGTTTTTGTTATTTATTTTGTTCTTTTAACTCGATTTTTGTTATAGTATTGTTAATTTGATTAAAACTGTAACATTGTTAGAATATTATTTTAGTTGATGTCGATTAAGTTTTTTTTTAATTAATTCTACAATTATCTATTTTATATTGGTAGAATTATTTTATTTGTTACATATTACTTTTATTTTTTGCTTAAGTGATTTTTTTTTAATATGCATATGTTATTTTTTTTTCAAAATTATAATTGTTTATTTGTCAAATTTGATTTTTATTTTTCAAGTTGAAGTTTCAGAAATAATAAAAACATTAATTATATTTTGACTTTATTTGTTTTAAAAAATTCAAATCCTGAATAAAAATTTGAAATAATTGAGAGTTAAATAGAGAGAAAAAAAAAACAAATGAAGTTTTAGAAACATAAGTCAATTCTGAAGATTTCACAATGTTCAATCATGGATGGATACAAATGCTCATTTATTTATTTTAAAGTCTTCACAGAGTTGTATTTTTCTATCATCAATTGCCACAATTGCCACCGGGTCCACCAAATAGAAGACAATATCCAAAATGTTCTTTTTGATTTCCATAATATTGGGCATTGAAACAATTGAATTTGTCGACAAATGTATATGTCATGTATCGGGGAGGTCCAAGATCTTGTCTTTTATCACTTTGAAAGGAGATAAACCTAAAATAACATGCATGAGCAAAGTCATCATCTGGAACATGTCCAGATCCCATTTCAGGACTGGGAGTGCCAGGAGGAGTAAGTGTTCTTCCACCCCATCCCACTTGATCAGCTGAAGCCATGTTTGAGAACAATTTTGCTGGATAATATCCAATATATTGCCCTTCAACATTCAACCACCAATTTTTAGTTTGAGGGTCCTGAAAAAGTATATAGTTTTTGTCAATCATGTAATATTATTCTTAACATTACATAGTGAAAGTTGTTCATAATTCATTTTGAACCTGAGTAATAGAAATTGCAAACTCAAATATTTTTCCTCCATAGGTAGATGTGTTAGCCACACGAGCACCAAGGTAGTTTCCTGGGTGAGTTTAGACAAAACCTGAACACTGGATGTTGTAGCATCCTGTCTTCACATAATTATCTCTCTGTAACATTTATGAATATTATTTAATTATGTAAATAAATTTATCATTTAACATAGAATCTTATTTTACAAGGTTAGTGTTAGAAGAATTCGAGAAGATAACATGGGGAAAATCTCAAAAAATGAGAATAAGAGTCCAACACATAAGGAAATGACACCACCTTTAATCCAAAATCTTAAAACATTAAGTTTGTGGGTCTTCTTTCTTATATGTTGTCCAACTTTCTTATTCTTACTCAATATGAGACTAGAAAAATTAGCCCAATAAAAATTAAAAATAAATTATAAGTGACTTCTTACTGTCCATGATGAGTAGACATGGGTTTCGGTATCACCACCGTATACTCGTGGAGCCACCTTCAATGCAAATTAAATGATAAGTATCAATTAAAACTCACATGATGAATAAATGTGATGAGTATAAAATTTTTTGTCAAGCTAACAGTTAAAACTCACTTGCCATCCTAAAGAAATTTTGTTAGTGCCTTCTACTGGTCCGTTTTGAACCCATATATGAGAAAGGATTTGTTGATCTTTCCTCAGGACTTTTGGATTATAAATGCTATTTGTTCCGCTAACTTTGTAATAAGGACCATACTTTGATCTAAGATATACTTCTGCATTCTACAAAATTTAATAGATTTAAATAATAATTCAAATCAAAACATTAGTTATGATGCATTATTTTTATTGGAATAAAATTACAAATTCTTAAACTCTTTTGTACAAGAAAAAACTTACATGAGCACCGGGAAAATCTTGAAGCATGCTTTGATTATATAATAAGGATCTTCCTTGAATGAGATCATCTTTTGTTGTTCTTCGAATGGGAATAGTTCCTCTTGGACATTGCTCTTTCTCAAGCCCAAAAATGACTATATTTGATGAATTGTTCATACTTGCTTTTTCATATGAGTTTAGGAAGCTAGGTTTTCTCTACAAATAAATAAAAAAGTATTGTAAAAATACTAAAAATTAACTACATTTAAAGATATAAAAAAAAGAGTATACCTGTAATTTGTGGTGTTTTAGTAGAGGATGATCGAATGCTGGTTGCTTGTAAATATTAATACAATCAACAATATAACCAAACTCTGTCTAGAATTCAAAATAAAATGATATATAAAAGAATTAATCAAACTACGTGATCATATCAACTTTAAGAAAAATTAGAATATAATAAGATAGAAGAAGAATATATACTTGAATGCTCTTAATAGGAGTTTTGTTAATGAGTTGTAATTGTCTTTCCAACTCTAAATCATCTTTTCTGATAGCATAAACTTTAGGACTATTATAAATATTTATCAAACACAAAATAAAGAAGAATGTCTTCATCATTTCTTCTTGAAAACTCTTCTCTTTATCTAATAAAATGAATGCTTATTGAATCAACTCGTAATATTGTCTCTTTTTATAGTTATTTTTACCTTAAAAAATAAATAAATAAAAAATAAGTGGATTATATGAATTCACAGAAGATGAATTATAAATAATTATTATATTTATTGTTAGATACATTATTTTTGTCATAGAAGTAGGAGTTATAATAAATTATTACGTTGCAAAATTGCATATTGACTTGTAACTGTTTACACTTTTAATAAATGAATTACAATTAAGCGTTGTGCATTTTTTTTGACCACTTTTAACTTTTAATAAATGAATTACATTGTTTAGAGACTCTTGTACATTGGTCAAAATTTTGCAACTTCTAATAAATAAAATAGTGACTTACTTGTTTCATAGCTAATTGAATTAAAATTAGTAATGAAATTTGTTTCAGTTATTAATTATTATTATTATTATACAAAGTTTACAACTTTTAAATTTATTATATTTATCTTTTATTACTATTACACACTATATTTTTCCTATTTATATCTCTCATTTATTTTATATGGCTTTCAATATATATTTTATTTTTAATACATATATAAACTCAAAATGGATTTTCTATAGTTTATTTAGATGTAGAATTTTAGAAAGTATTTCATATATAGATTTGAAATGCTTTGTAAAAAATTTTAAAAGTTTATAAGATTAACTACATTATCAGATAGAATTTGTAATTCTATATTTTCTTGATAATCTAATTAAAAAATATAGAATTGCAAATTTTATCTTTTTTATTATTGTTGAAGGTTTTTTACATATTTTTTAATCAATGGCAACTGAAAAATTTCCTTATCTAGCATTGACAAACAAAATACCAAAAGAAAAATATCTTTAATATTGACAAATAAAACTCTGATTGAAAAAAAAGAAAGTGATAAGTAACAATAAAATTATTCCAACCATGTAAAAAAGATAATTAGATTATAAAAAAATATAGAATTGTAAATTTTATCTTTTTAACAATTTTTTTTATTAATGTTGATAATAAATTATCCTTTTTACATTGTTAGAATAATTTTCTATTATTACCTATCACTTTTATTTTTATTTTTTTCTATCAGAGTTTTATTTGTCAACATTGAAGATATTATATTTTTTTGGCATTTTCTTTGCGAATGCCAAATAAGAAAATTTTCCAGTTGTCATTGATTAAAAAATCTATAAAAAGAATCTCCAACATTAATTCTAACTGAAATAGTTATAACATCAATCGAAAACTATACACAACGTGTCAATAGAAAAAAAATGTGTTTATATAAGACAAAAACTTTCAGTCAATCACTTTTGACCTACACATCAATTAGTAATATATATTTTGAAAAATATTTTTTAGAAATATATTTCAGAATATAAATTTTATATTTTAAAATATTTTTACCATAAAAAATAAATAAAAAATAAATGAATTATATGAATTCACGAAAGGATTTAAATTATAAATAATTATTATATTTATTGTTAGATACATTGATTTTGTCAAAGTAGGATTTATAATGGATTATTATGTTGCAAAATTGCAACATTGACTTGTACATATTGACTTGTAACTGTTTTGCACTTTTAATAAATGAATTATTAACGGTTATGCATTTTTTTTGTTTGACCACTTTTAATTTCTAATAAAACCTCTAATAAATAAAATAGTGACTTACTTGTTTCATCGCTAATTGGATTAAAATTAGTAACCAAATTTGTTTCAGTTGTTAATTATTATTATTATTATTATTATTATTATACAAACTTTACAACTTTTAAATTTATTATATTTATCTTTTATTATTATTACACACTATTTTTTTCCTATTTGTATCTCTCATTTATTTTTATGGCTTTCAAGATATATTGTATTTTGAATACATATAAATTCAAAATGGATATTTTTATAGTTCATTTGGATGTAGAATTTTAAAAATTATTTCATATATAAATTTGAAACTCTTTGTAACAAAAGTGTTGTTTGGGTAAGGAAGAAATTAAAATTTTATAAGATTAATTAGATTATCAAAAAAATATAGAATTACAAATTTTGTCTGAAAAAGTAAGAATTTGATTTTTTATTTATATGTCTAATTCATATGTCTTTTCTATTTATTTTCCTTTTTAACTCGACTTTAGTTAGAATATGATTAACTTGATTAAGATTGTTACATTATTTAATGTACTATTTTCAGTTGAAGCTGACTAGATTTTTTTGTATTAATGTTGATATAAATTATTATTTTTTATATTGTTACCTATCACTTTTATATTGGTAACAATATAACCAAACTCTGTCTATAGAATTTAAAATAAAAAAATTATATAAAAGAATTATTCAAACCACGTGATCATATTAAATTCAAGATAAAGTATAATATAATGAAATAAAAGAATATATACTTAAGTACTGTTGATAGGAGATTTGTTAATGAGTTGTACTTGTCTTTTCAATTCTAAATCATCTTTTTTAGATAGCATGAACTTTAAGACTATTATAACTATTTATCAAACACAAAATAAAGAAGAATGTCTTGATCATTTCTTCTTGAAAACTCTTCTCTTTATGTATTAAAATAAATACTTATTGAATCAATCCGTAAAATTATCTCTTTTTATAGTTAATTTTACCTTTAAAAAATTAAATAAATAAAGAATAAATAGATTATATGAATTCACAAAAAATTATTAATAATTATTATAGTTATTGTTAAAACATTGATTTTGTCATAGAAGTAAGAGTTATAATCAATTATTACGTTGTAAAATTGCATATTGACTTGTAAATGTTTGCACTTTTAATAAATGAATTACAATTAACGTTATGTATTTTTTGTTGACCACTTTTAACTTTTTAATAAATGAATTACATTGTTTAGAGACTGTTTTACACTTGTCAAAATTTTGCAACCTCTAATAAATAAAATAGTGGCCTACTAGTTTCATCCCTAATTGGATTAAAATTGGTAACCAAATTTGTTTCAGTAATTAATTATTATTATTATTATTATTTTATTATACAAACTTTACAACTTTTAAATTTATTATATTTATCTTTCATTGCTATTACAAACTATATTTTTCCTATTTATATCTCTCATTTATTTTTATGGCTTTCAAAATATATTGTATTTTTAATACATATATAAATTCAAAATGGATTTTCTATAATTTATTTGGATGTAAAATTTTAGAAAGTATTTCACATATATATATATATATATATATATATATATATATATATATATATATATATATATATATATATATATATATAT
>Ga0209700_100965_pt1 | contig 58030 bp, 21 predicted proteins | sample SiratroredBW_FD_187528 | JGI IMG/M metagenome (GOLD analysis project Ga0209700, IMG submission 187528) | Root nodule microbial communities of legume samples collected from California, USA - Siratro red BW (SPAdes) (version 2) | ecosystem: Host-associated > Plants > Roots > Nodule | place: USA...
TTTTTTTTTTTTTTTTTTTTTTCTTTTTTTTTTTTTTTTTTTTTTTCAAAGTAATGATAATGACTGCATGTCGTTTTCTAAAATATTATTAGAGGTTTGTTGACTGTGTGTAAGCAAGAAAAATTTCCAAGAACTTCCTATCCACTAAAGTAGAAATGGTTAAATTAATTAAAAGATTAATTTCGATGTTTATGATTCTGTTTAAACAATTCAATAATAACACAAACCCGACATTCTTTTCTCCAAATTTCCAAGCAAAATAATACCTTTTTTGTAAAGATCACTTTTGCAATCTTTTTCTTGAAGCTGCTGCTATATATGATTATGGATGGAATTGTGGAATGGTGATTTAATTAGCATTTGGTTTGAGTAAAGTAAAAATGTATGGTCCTATTTTGAACCCGTGAACTTGAAAGGTTTGTCTCATTGTATGTCACGGCCTATGTTTTGCAGGTGAAAGGATTGAGGAATATATGGTCAAAATCGACATGAGAGGATGTTGAACCAACCACTCTATCTCTCTTCTCTCCTGATTGGAATTGCTGTTGCTTGTTTTCCTATTATTTGTAAAACCATTTGTTTTCAATTCAGATTGTTGCATGTATGTTTTAATCCTAGGCAAGTAGCAGTAAAGATGCTTTTTTGTGACATTTTCAATTATTAATTTATATCAACTGTGCTTTGTTGAATATATCAGGTTCGTGTTTCTTTTCTTTTCTTGTACAGCATTTGCTTCAATGACAGTTGGGGATCTAGCTGCTGTTCAATCTCAAATCTCCCTAGAAAATAAAAGAAAAATATTAACCATATACAGTTTTTTTGTGGACATAGACCATTTGCGGTTTTAGAGAAACTAAATAAAATATTTACCCAGTGGTGTTTCATTTTACATCCGCTTTGAAAAATAAATTATTACATTTATTTTATAATTATGTGTTATTAAATAATTAAAAGTACACATTATTAAGTAATAAAATGTATAATTTATACCGACAATTTTATGATATTTGATGCAAAGTACAAACTTATAATTCAAAAATAAAGTATTTATTTTAATCCCAATAATGTGACAATAAATTTATTACTCTTATTTTATACTTATTATTGTTTTTTTTTTCATCAATAAATAAATGGAGAATAGAATGATACATGAACAGTTTCACTAACTCAGTCTGACGTGTGATTTTGAAGGTTTTTTTATGATTGATTTGAAGTTAATTTATTCAAGTTTAGGTTTTCAAAATAACATTTTTACAATGAATTTAACTTGTATAATATATATTTTAAAATTATATTAATATATATATATATATATATATAATTTTTTTAATAAGTCTCATGGCTGCATTGTTTTAATTTTTTAAAGGATCAAAATTTTGCAATATGGCACCAATGTGCTTTAATAAATTAAAATATATTTTAATGCCCTAAAATTATCACCTTTATATAAAAGTTTATGTTCATAGAAAGTTTCACAAGGTGGAAAAACACGTGTTAAAGTTCCTCTACTAAATCAATACTTTCAGCATCATATATTGAATAAATCACATTAGGAATCACTTTTGTATCTTCTATTTTCATCTTCTGTTACATTTTATTTATTTTTCTAATTTCTTTAAATATCTTTTATTCTTATCTTCTTTTAAAACTTATATCATGGTGATCTTATATATTTTTCTAATTTTTTTGAAGTATTTGTTTTCATCAATAGTGAAGATATTGCTTGCAATAACATTTAACAAGAATAGTAAGAGATTTTTTATGTTTTAAGATCTTAGTATTTATATTTTATCTTAACTAAGGTTCTATTGTAAGGTTCAATATCTTATTGTGTAAGTTGAATTTTTCAATTTTTAGAAGTTCACATAAAACTTAAAAGTATAATAATGAACTGGTCTAATTGGAGTTTTAGGTAAATGAATATAGTTTTTTTGTGCGGATGAATTGATAGTTATGGGTTTTCCTTCTTTCCTTTACTCTTACACATTAAATTTGAATTAAAATATTGTGCGCACATGGAAGTTTAAATAACATTATATTTGCATCTCTTTGAAGTTTAAATTTGCTTTGCCATAAAAGTTATCTTGAATTAGAAAAATAATACATCTATACTTAAAAATATTTTGAAAGTTCAATTTTGTCCTCACTTAAACTCATCACTATATATTTCTAAAACAACTTTCTTCCAATAGAAAAAATAAATAAATAAACATTGACTCTCTCTTATACAAATTGTGAATTTTTAATTGTGCCATCAGTTTTAACATGTGTGTTACATTTCTGCACTTAAGTGATATACATATTAAGAAGAGAAATTCATTGGAATTGAAAATCATTTTCACACTTTATACTTAAATACTTTGCGAGGTTGATATCGAACTACTTTTTTTATTGTGTGTATATATAAATAAAAATGTAGGGACTTAAAAGAAAAATAGATAAAAAGAATATGGTAAAGAAATAAAAATAGGATGTTTAGAATTAAAAGAAATGAAGAAAATTAAGAAAATATTATAATTTTATTTTTTGCTTATTATTATTGTTATTTTATTTAATTAAGTTTTAATTACTACATAAATTTGAGTATTTTTAATTCACCTTTTATTAAGAATATTGTGTGTTATTTTTTTGAAAGTATTCTACAATTTGATTTGTCATTAATAAAATGACCTGATCGTTATTTTCTTTTTCTTTTTCTTTTTTTCTTCCAAGCTCATCGGTTTACTTGTTTTTATCCTTTTTTTTTAAATTTATCAATCAACTTATTATTTCTCTTTAAAAGCGAGTTGAATGATAAACGGTAGAATATTGAAAAAGTAAAGAATCAACATACATTAATCAGAGATAAAAAGTAACAATCATATCATTTTCTTAAAAGTAAAAATTTATTAAATGATTAAAACTTATTGAAGCTTTATTATTTTTATTATATTTAAAAAAATAAAATTTACTGACATTTTGTATTTTTCAACTTTTTCCGCCGTTACACGTAAGCAAATTGGTGACACTCTTTTACTTTTTTACTCTTACATTTTGTGGGAACGAAATAAGGTTTAGCTTTATCTGGATTAAGGAATAGAAAAGGAAGAAAAAGATAAACAAAAATAGAAACATAGGTTGTTTGGAGTTAAAAATGAATCTAAAATTTGTAAGTGATATAATTAGTTTGGTAAACTAAAAAATTATGTATTGATATATTTAAAAGATGACCAAAGTCTCTTTACAATAGATATGAAATATCATTAAATGTTAAGAAATATTTAAATATCTACCACCTGTGTCGGGTTAAATTATTTGTCCCATTACGAGTCACATGTACCCACTTATAAAATAGTCATCAATTATTTGATAGTCATCAATATCTGTGATTTTGTAAAATAACTTGCTATAGAAAATTAATTTTTAAAAGTATAAATCAAAATTAGAATAAATTTCAAGTTAGAATAAAAAAAAAAGACATTATAAAATCTTAGTGTAAGTAAAGATTAGAGCACAAAACAACAAATCAAAATATGTTGCTTGGAAAACAACCACAATTTAAATCAATTAAGTATCTTGAATAAGTTAACATAATTGCGTTACTTTAAGATAACAAACTATAATTCATCTAACTATAAATCAAATAAAAGTAATTTCACATATAGAAAAAATGTAAATATTTAGATTTAAAGTGTTTAAGTCTCATTGTAATTTCCGGATATTACTCCAAGTATTGGTTAAGTACATCAACAATATAGTGAACGATTGGAATTGTGATCTTATAACTCCAACATTTATTGGTACAATATGCATCAACAATCAAGTTAAGTGATGATATTCCAAATCACGTGTAATAAGAAATGTTGCATGAAATAGGCATCCATCAGTTTTGAATCTTACTTTTTGAGGAGACATAATTATGGTGTGAAGTTGGTAATTGATTATGCCTCATCTTTTTTGTATCCGTGACCATCAACAACCACAAATTCTCATCCAAGGAAACAACACCATTCACCATACACAACAAAATTCATCCAAGTAAAATGAAAATTTTCGATACAATTCGAACCTATATATTGTGGAGCTCCAACTCAAACGATAATCATCAATGGTGACCAAATTCAACCACCCTCTAGAGAACTAAATATGTATGTGAATAATTTTAAAGTTTTTCTTGTGGTTTTGTCAGTATAATTACAATGTGTGTGTGAATGACTTTTACATAAGCACACTTCTCTTTGTTCACACGTGAATATAAACATAAACAGAGCATGTAAGTGTGTGAATCAGTAGATTTTTTGGTGAATCCGTGAGTGGATAAATTTGGGACACAGAGTGACGTATGGTTCCACCTGATGGAGATAGAAAGGGAAAAACAGACGCTGGTTTTGCTTTTCAATGGGCTCTCAAAGATTCCGCGGATATTAAAATATTCTATAACACGTTTTTTAGTATCAAAATTTTCCTAGTTAAAACAATTAAAAATAAAAATAAAAAATCTTTAAATATGACTCGAAATTCATATTTTCATAATTTTAACTAGTAAAAAACATTGTTAACATTTTTTTTGTATTTTTTATGTTAAAAGAAATAAAGAAAAAACAGAGGGAGCACTCTTCAATTTAGGCCTGTGGTGTGAATGTGAGTATCAGAAATCAGAATTCAGAAAATGGGGTATAGAATTGTCCCCAACAACACTTTAAATGAATATCCAAATGCAGTGTACATCTGTGGTGTGTGTGCCCCCACACTCCCACACTTTCACTACACACACTCCTTTTGTTTCTCATCACTCATCATAATCACACTACACTTCATGCAAAAGTCTGTGCAACTTTTTTATGCACCATTATTCCGGATATTCTTGTCTTGATACAGTTTAAATATTTACTGTTCAACTATCTGATTGTATATTCTACTATTTAAGTTAGATTATATCTTAAATATTTTCAATACTTTTAAAATTAAGTAAAACTATTATTGATCAATATCAATATCTATATCTTTAACTATAATATTCAAATTATAAAATAAATATAGTGAATATTTTAATAGTTTAAAATGAATAGTATAATATGAAAATATTAAAACATTTGTTACTATTTATCATTATCAATATCTTATATAATAAAAATTTATCTTATATAACAATAAATAAATAGTCCTACCCTGTGAGTTGAAGAAGAAAACCAAAAATATATAATAAATTTTACCTTATATGGAAACATTAAAAATAAAATTTAATAAATAATATACGAATAAATATAACAAATTATAAAAAAATAAGAAATATGGCATTTTAAAAAACGCTAGTACATTTAAAAAGTTACACTGATTAGTAAGAAAAATATATGTCAAACATGTTTTCAAACTTTGTTTAACTAATAAAAAATTGTCTTAAAATATTATATATTAAATAAAGTTAAATATTATATATATATATATATATATATATATTAATTTGATAATACTTATATTATATCATTTAACCTTATAATTCTTTAACAATTAAATTCTAAGTTCGTTATCAGAATATCAATTTTTGAAATATAAGAGTTCTTAAAACAATATAAAATAGTTATGAGTGAAATTCTATTCTTAGAAATATAACTCATATGATTTAATTTGTTATAAAAAAAAAAGGTAGAATTACATATAGTCATATTTTAAATTTAAAGTTCAAATCACTAACAAAAGTAAAGAGTGAATACCAAAAGATAATATACATAAGTCTAGTGGCTAAATTTTATTCAAACAAAAGAGAATTTAATTACACATAACAATAACAATAACAGAAAGACAAATTAAGAGAAATTCAATCAGAACATTAAGAAATTTCCTCATTCACGAAATTCTTGATAAACTAGCCGTGCGGTTGATATATATATATATATATATATATATATATATATATATATATATATATATATATATATATATTTATGTTGTTGTACATACTATAAAATTCAATATGCATAAAATATGGTTAATTATACTTACTCCTAAAATAAATTAATCTGCCATTAACTAAAGTGATAGGTCATTTGTGCCATTGATGACAAGTCAATAATATACTACTAAATTATTACAGTAACATCTAATATATTAATACTCAATCATGTATGATGATTAATCATTGTTCATTAATAATGTCCAAATTAAGTCATTAACTTGTTGGTCTGAATTATGAAAAAAGTGTTTTCCTCTATGATACGTAATAATAACTATGTCACCTTGAAAAGCAACATCTTAGCCCCACTGTTACTACAAGTTTTCGTAATTGAGCGAGATTCTCGCACTCTAAGGACAATCTGATCTACAGAGACACCACATTTTTATTTTGTTATTTATTTATAGATAAGGTATGAATAACAATGTTTTTTATACAAATACTTAGAAATCTCTAACCATTTAATTTTAAGATTATTGTAATTTAAAAAAGTCTGAATTATTCATATATTATAAATTATTGCACATATAATTCTTAAATAGTTTAATTATGATTTTAGTTTTAAAATTTGAGGTCAATTTTTCCTTCAGTTGCTCGAATTAAATAAAAATGAATGTAATAAGAGTCTTAAAATTGAACCAATCTAAAAAAACATGATAACTAGCTTTTAATTGTAAAATTATGTAATTTCTTTATGATTATATAAAATAATTATAAAAAATTAACAACATATATTTTCATTTCACATTTTTTTATTAAAATATGTGTAACAGTTTTTTTTATTTAGTTTAATAATTTTATAATAACAAAAGTCAAACCGAAAAATAATTTTATTATTCTTTCAAATTTAGTATTAAGGACTATAAATAATTTTTTGTTTATTTTGAAAGACAAAAAATTAATTTGAAAATTTGAAAAAGGAAAACTAAAATTGCTCTACATTTTAAGAATTAAAAAAACATAACTAAACCTTCTAAAAAACTCAAATAAAGGGCTTTGATTGTATTTATTTTGAACCTAAAAAACAAATAAACTAACTTATACATTTCTGAGTTTTTAAAACCATAAAAACTGGTCTTACGAAATTAAGATATTGTGTTTCTAATTATTTCGTGTGTAGTACACGATCCCCACACATGCATCCTAGAGGATAATACACATTTGGATTTAATAGTGAAATAACTATAAAACAAGCACATTAAATAACAGGTGTCATATCATATTATTGCGTGGAGAAAAAGAAAATATTAGCCTAGGTAGATTCAAAATGAAAAGTAGAATAATTAATACTCAATAACGGTATTCGCACACAAAAGCTTACTTAGTGCTGGTAATAATTCTTTCTTTCTTATTATCTCACAAGAAAGCATGCCAGAAACCATGGAAGAGGAAAAACAAAACAAGTTGGGAAAAAAAATGGTTATCTGTTATTATTCTATTATCACACTTTTATAGCAGCTTCACCCCAAAAGTGATGAGACCAACCCTTGCCAACAATAGGGAAAGTGAACTACTACTACAATAAAGGTTAGTTTTGTATCAATTCAATTTATATACAAAACATAAATCTTATTTATGCAATCCAAAAATCAAATTCATGTTATATAGATAGAGATAGATATTATGAATTGGATACATTACTTACGTATTGTAATACTGGTCGCTCTCTGGATAAAAATTAATGTTCAATATTTATTTCCTCTACATTCACAAAATCAATATATATATATATATATATATATATATATATATATATATATATATAAACACTCCTTTTTATAATTATAAAACATGTAAACTATTTTGTCTAATAATTAATTTTTTTAATCAACTTCTTATATTTTAAACTTAAATATTCACCCTTACATGTCAAATGCCTGTATAAGAATGTTTTTTAAGATTTCTTTTTTAGTGGCATCTTATCTTAATTCTATATATTGATTACTAAATTTTATTTTAAAAAAAAAAATATGACAGGATGGGATAGATTGGGTTTCTTCGTTTTTCTAAGGGTTTGTTAATTCTTAAGTTTCTATGTAAATAGCGAAAGAAAGAGAGGGATTTAATGACTACTTAAAGAAAATTTCGATCATTTTCTATATATATTGTACAAGATGAAAATATTAATGTTTAAATGATAAAACTAAAATTGCATAAGTTACTAAGTAAACTAATATATGATTTTGTTTAAAATTATATGTAAGTAGTTGAATTTTGAAAAATAGGTGAATATATTCTTTGCGGGTTTTTCTCATCCGAGAGATATAAGATTGGGTTTTTCTTGTCTTTGTTTCTTCTAAAGTTTTCTAAATTTATTCAATTCTTAGCTTCGTAGAGAGAAAAGAAATAGAAAATAAATAAATAAAAGAGAAATAGATTAGAAATAAAGTGGAAATGAAGGTTGTTTTGTTGGAGAAAAAATGAAGAGAATGTATAAATTTATAATATTTTAAAATTTATTTTGTATTATGCATTTATCATACTTTTCAAGTTTTTATCTCTTTTTTTTTGTCGTATGATGTATATTAATGCAAGGCAAATAACGTGAAGTCTAACCAATCGAATAGGGTAACCACCTTAAATTCAACAGTTTCCAATTCTAGTTTCAGTTACATTTGGCTCAAAAAAATACATCTGCAAAGGAATTTGATCATGGAGTAATAAGAAAAATTAAATATCTACCTCTACAAATATTTATCATCAATGACCTCATATGTGCTTAGGTATTAATTTTAATATTTATTTGCATAAAAATGAAATATTAATTTAAAAAAAATCACTAATCATCATAATAAATAATTATAAAGAAATGAAAGGGTTGCAAAGGGCCAGCTCGCATGGCTCATAGATCCCGTCCCTGGTCCTAATCCAGTAATAAAAAGAACAGATTCTATACAAATAATCGTTACCAGGTTAAAATACGAGCGTCACCTGCCAGTGCATGACATATATACATTAGCAAAAGAGCAACCGGGAAAATGCACAAGACACGAGATCATATTCATCTGGATACTAGCACCCGTGGAGCGAGTGAGGGCAAGAAAAACGAACTCCATAGGATTGAAAATGGAATTCCGAAATAACTATCAACCTCAGTTTTTTCAATATAAGCACAAGGACATGACCTCTATTCTTGAATATAAAGCAAATTAGCCTCTAAAAAGTGAAAACACAATCCGAATCTGATCTACACCTCAAATTTCAAAGGTGGGCACCAGCACTAACCAAAACACAGCCACCACCTGTAAGTGAACCCTAAATTTGAGAATTATAAGGAAAATGAATCATAAAAAATTATTCTCTGAATTGAACTTATATATGTTACAAATGCTATGGAAGGATTAACTACCTGCTAACTAACGCTGAGACGTTGGCCAGGCACAATGACAAAACCCAAGCTTACAACACTCAAGAAGATTTATTCAATGTTATTCCACTAGGAAGGAACCTAATACGGCTACAACGTTTTAATTTGGTCAGAGCTTCCTGTGGCTTACCGAGCAAAAGATCCAAATAAACTGCAGTAAGTGTGGCTTCTGGACTGTTGGGTAATATGGACAATGCCTGCGTAATCAAAATACTGGATTTCTCAAAATCACCCTGCATTGCGGACATTACAGCAAAATTTGCATAAATTGTTGCTCGCGCTTCCTCTGGCTTGAGGAAAACAATACTTTGAGCGCCTTCAAGAGAAGAATTTTTGGCAGCAATGGATCCTACATTCACCTCTTCAAATTCGGCAGTCCTCTCTGGTTGCCATTTCTCACAGTCCTCAAGGCTGAAAGGCAAGTCAACATTGTTTCCCCCAGATAAATAAAATGACAAGTGCTCAGCCGCTTCCTTTGGTCTGTTCAGCAAGCAGAGAGCCTCTGCTGCATAAACATGGCCTAGAAAGATGTAAATTCTGGAACATTCTGGAAGTTCTAAGAGAGATCTTGCAACTGATAGTGCCTTCACAGGATTGTCCAATTCCAGCTCCACATATGCTAAATTAGCAAGAACAGCTTGTTTAACCAATTGATTTTCTCTTTTGCGGACATTTTCATAATAGGATAGGGAGTTCTGAACAAGTTCCTGACTATTTCCTCCCTTTTGTTCTTTAGTGTCCCCATTTGCATTGACCTGACCTAAACCTACTCCTACTGAAAACGTCTTTGAATCAACACCATGTAAGTTTTTAAGATTTGAATTCTTTGAAGGTGACACTTCACTTCCATCATTTTCCTCCACGGAAGAATTAGACGGCAAACCAGACTTCAAACAATTTGCATTGTTGGAATCCAGCAAGTTTAGAGCATTCAAGAGGCACTGCCGAGCAAGAGACATTGATAACTGCAGTCGCCCATCTTCACTTGGACAATCATCCCCTTCGGATGAGTCCATATCTCCCTTTCCTGGAATCTGATCTTCCAACACAAGTTGCCTCCATTTTCCTATTCCAACAACACGCACTCCCACCCCCATCTTCTCTGATGGGACCCGACTTGATTTGATAAGGCCGTTCTCTAAAGCCATCAAACAGCATTCTGAGAATCTGAGCCACAAGAGAGGTTGTTTGTAAAAGACCAGACTTGCCTTCTGGAAACATCGAGCAGCAAGGATTGGCTTCCCGCATGCCAAGTACTGCACTCCACAATTATAAATTATAAGGAGAGAATTGTCCTGTGAGAAAGTGGGTAGCTTTAGCGATTGATCCTTCCGCAGTGATGAACAATTGGTTAATGCCTTTGAGAAGAATAAAGAAGACGTCTGATATTTCCCAAGCTGATAATAAATGCAACCAAGATTGTTGTTGAAAATGCTTGAAAATGCTGTGTCAGTTCGATTATTTGATGCCATCAATAGCTTTACAGCCTTGCGGTGGTTACCACGGGCATATTCAAGCTGGGATTTCAAAAGAAGAGCCATTGATGAATCTCTTCCACGTGCAATGTTCATGGCCAGCTTGACTTCTCGTTTTGCCAGCTTCAAATTCCTAGTAAGAAGCAGAAACCTAACCTTGTAAAGTTGCAATTTAAGCTTTAAATCAACAGTAGAAAACCTGTCAACCAAGGCCCTTGAAATGTCATTTGAAGATGGGCCCATTGGTCTTGCTAAATTTTGTCCACCCATATCCAAAATCATGGCTTCATAATCAAGTGTATCTTCAGATAAAGCTCTAGATAGATGATTTTCAGATGCATTTGCACTTGACCCCAAGTCGGAACTGGATGCATCAGCAGCTGATACACTAATGGCAACAGGTGCAGACTTCGTAACTAAATTTGCAGCTTGTTGCTGTGCTGTGTTCCCACTATCACCTTGACTCACACTACTAACACCAAATGCTCTTTCCAGGTAAGTCAACACATCCTAATCAAAAACAGATTCCAGATCAGAAAAGTGAACTAGTACAATTAGAGAAACTAAAGAACTGCTTAAGTGAAATTTTTAGCCGCTCACAAAAACCATTCAGGATAAACATATACTACAACTAGCAGGGTAGGAGTTCAATAATTTATGCCAAGAAAGTTTAACATTGTATTTTATAAAAGAAAACCATCAAAAGCAAATAAACTATACAACTTAAATTTTCAGTTTGACCCGAGTTAATAGAGACAATGGGTATGACTTTCAAACTGAAAGTAGATCATCTCAGTGTAGCTCAAAACACGACCTCCTTCTTGAGACCAATTTATCAATTGCAGATTGTTAAATATGGCAGAATGCCAATAATCTGCTATATCGTATAGCATAAGTCACATAATGGTTGAAATATATGATATATATATATACATATATCAATTGTATAGGTACAAAGGACACGTGTCACAACCACAACAACGATAGTGGCCACAACAGCAGCCGGAATTGCAATTGTGGATTCAAGAATTCTGCTACACAATAGCACCACTATAGTAGCTATGTAACACTGGTTGAGATAAGTAGTAAAATACACCAGCACCTACAGGGAATGCACATTTCCTGCATAAGGACCAAATGTCACGTCCCCGTTGCCTAAAGTGATAGGGATTTTATGTTACAAATTGAAATCCTAATAAAAAATTATATGGTCAATTTATAATCTGTAAATTAATTTCCTACCTCTGATGACCAAGCATTACACATTTAGGTACATATTCATGCATAATAAAGAAAACATTGAAATAGCTACAAATAAAGGATTGAAACAGATCAAATGGACAAATCACCATTGAAAACATTAAGTAGGCATACCCAACATTGGATTGGGAAGATCTTAGTTATCATCAGAGAAATGAGGGGTTCATGGTTGAACTGGTCACGTATAAATTAGGTAATAACACTCACAAGATTCATTTAACATGTAACTATGTAAGTTAAAAATAATGATACATTCATGAGACATGAACATCATGAAAGAGAGCAATGCATTTAGCAACAAGACTTGCAATAGTTAAAATGAAAACCAACTAATAACATTATCAAATGGAACTTACAGCTGATTTTGATGCATCATGGCAAGCAAGGCTAGCATCAAGCAGCAGAAGACAAATATGTAGAGCCGTTGTCTGCTTTAGAAAAGAAAACACAATAAAGGAAAAACAAAGCAATCAACATATCAGTGTAATATTAAAAACAAAATAAAATCAAATGATCTATGACATACCTCATCTATGGGTTCAATATTTTGAAAGAGAGGTTCCAACACAGACAATGTCTTAGCATAGTCATGGAGATGGAACCAAATGATAGCCTAAAGAGATTGAAATAAAAAAAATACGTCAACATTGATAATTAAAACACAAATACATTAAAAGAAACAAAAAGAGATAAATAAATGAACATACAATGTTTAGCATTGCCACAGAAGAGTCAAATTCATCTGAATACATGGTGCCAGTGCTGTTTGGACCTGAAAACTGATGTGCTGAAGCATTACTTCCTTTGGACCCCAAAACACTTTTATTTCCAACATTGTTAACTGAATCCCCTTGTTCTCCCAAAGCCAGAGCAAGCTCATCATTTTTCCTCTGAATCAACTCCAGCAATAAAAAGGATAAGTACAAAATTACAAAAAAAATTGAGCCAAGGCTTCAAGCTACAACTAATTGATTCAAAACAAAGTAAATCAATTTTGAATGTAAAAATAAAACCTTCTGTTTCAATGTGATCCCCACCTACCACTTCACCAGAGGGCAAATATAATGAAAACTTAAAGGTCAGCATAAAAAAATCTGAAGCTCAAACAAGACTTCCTGATTTCTACACTGGACTTTATTTGATAAAGTTATTCAACAAGGAAAACCCATTCAATATTCGAACCCTTTCCACCGCTGTTTCCTAACTTGTAATATTATTGTCGAGGTGGTGATATGTACGTAGTGTGTCCTCCTTCACGAATATCACAAATAAGATACCCAGAAGAAGGAATTTGTGAAACAAAACTATCATCAACTATACATACCAGGTCCAACAGCAAGTTAAATCTTATCTAAATCCTTATTTATTCAATGGAGACTTATCGAGAAATTATCAGTATCAAAATTTGGCCTCAACAATCTTAAACACTCATTTCACTGGCTCAAGCCAAATGCCAAGACAGCATTTCATTGACCCAGAAATAATTAAATGAATCAGCATAAAAGCTCAGAAATTAAATTTAAAAGAGCCCAAACTATGTAGGCCCAAACTCTTTAAAATTGTTAACTTATTATAAATGGGTTAGTACCATGCAATTCTAGTTTTTAAATCCACGAAGGTAAAAAAAGTTAAAATAGTTTCCTTCAAATATCATCCATGAAAGCTACTGCCCATAAAAAAACTGTCACTTCGCAGAAATCCAAAACAAGATCGAATTTAAAATAGCATACCTTGACACCATTTATCACTTCGAGCAACCTTTTGGGATCTGAACAACCATCTCGGAAGAATTCCGCAATTGCAATATTATGAAGTACCTGAAATATTAGGATTTAAAATCTTAACACTAAGATCTAGAAAAACAGATAGCCTTGGACAATAACTAAAAAACATCATAAAGATAAAACAACAGTTGGCAGGTTATGAGCAAGGGAGGACTTTTTCATAACAGGCCTCAATAGATATAGCTGATAATCTTATTGGTCTACAAACATAATGGCAATCTCAAACGCAATCCACAAAATAAATTGAACAGAATTTTGTTATTGTATATTTGTGCAAGATACTTGATATATAGAGAGCACAAAAACGACACTCATCCTCTATGAAAAACACATACAAAATGATGATAAAAGTCTAGTTTTTTGTCCAATATAATACATCAATTTTTGCAGGTATGCTTGCAGAAAGGACACTCCAACTATTTAAACTTATTCATAACATGACATATATCATCAATTATGAGAATATATAAGGAGTGTATATTCAGGAACAAAACATTTCTAATTCCATGAAAGGCAAACAATAAAGAAAAACAATGTGATGTACATGAAGGTATTATCCAACAACTTGCATGAAGTATACAAGTGTAAGTTCGCGAAACAAAATCGTTGACTTAGTGTTGTGTGTGCCAACAGTAGCTATCCCACTAATCATGTTACCACCAAGAACCAAAACTACACATCAAGCTACCGGTATCTATCTGGGGCGAATCAGGTTACCATCAAGAAACTAGAACCAAATTTAAAACCCCTATCTTCTTTCAAAGTTCCCATGTCGGAACCACTAAAACAGTTCCTTTTACAAGTCCAATTAATTTCTCCTGACGCCCGACACTCCAACTAGATACACACATCACATAGCACAAATGCATTCTCATCAACGTCCACTGCATGAAGCTCGCAACACAACTTAAACAGCTCATTCACTTTGTAATAGAGGAAATCCAAACAAACCAGGATGCACATTCACATCAACGATCACAGTCGTTACACTGCAGCTGGAAGTGCTCACTAGCTACAAATCCAGCAAGGTACCAGAAGTGAAATTCAGCTCACAAAATAAAGAACCGAACAAACAGATCAATCACCTAATGCATAGCAACAAGTATAAAGCAAACTCTAGCACCGAGCAAAGAAGCAAGAAAAAGAAAACACGAAAGAAGAAGCGTCAATCGAGAACTATGAGCACGGAGCAACAGATACAGAAACGAAACGATGCCGGTTAGATCAGTATCGAGAAAAGAATGGTAAAGAGAATTCAACTACCTTGGGATCGTCCTGCTTCTTCTGCAGGAGCTGGTTCAACACCTCGACGCACTCGGCGAACTTGCCAGACTGGAAATGCAACGCAGCATCTTTGGCGAGTGCCACAGCGACGGTGAAAACGCCGTCCTCGGTCTCGGTGCCGGAGGAGGCGTCGCGGTTGGCGGTGGACGACGGGGACGACGACGTTAAATCTCGGGATTCCATGGCGAGATCGAGTAATCGGATTGCAAATCGTTTCGGGAGAGGGTTTTGGAGAAGAGAGAGATGAAAAGCCCTAAAGTGTAGTGAAGAGACGCGAAGTGATGAATCTGAATTGCATTTAAAATCAAAGTAAAGAGAGAGCTATAGTTGAAAAATTCGAAGTGAGAAACCCTAGGATTTGCTTGCTTCGATGGTATCTGGTTTGGCTGTGAGAGAGAGGAAAGAATGCTGGAAGAAAATAAAAACCTATTCGCCAAATCGGGGGAGGTTCAGATAGAAAGAGAGTGGAAGGTTTTTTTAACATTTTTTTTCCAGTGACTCATAAATGGGTTAAATTAAAAGGAACACATCATCATATCCGTTTATTTTACATATCTTCTTCATCTGACGTCTCCAATTGACTATTTCACTTCTTTTTAAAACAGATAAAAAGCAAAAAGTGTTTTCTTATTTTTTATTAATACGGTATACATTGTTTCAAGACTCTTTGTCCTGAAGAACTAACTCTTGAACTGTCACTACAAATTATTTTCATCAATAATCAAACTCGAAGAAAATAAAAAATAATAATTATAACTTAGTAACTTTACAAATTACCTTAATTAACTTTATTCTATTAATTTGAAAAATGCATGGCTATGAACTTACACAACATATTGTCTTTTTAAATTCACTGACTTTTAAAAGTCTTTTTAAGTTAAACTCAAAAATAATTGTTAGAAGTTTAATATATATTTATATATATACACGTATAATCTGCAAATAAGTACTTATCTCCGATGTATATACTTATATTTTATTTATACTTTACTTGTACTGAAATCATAAATAAATATAATAATAAGTTCAGAATTTAACCTGATAATATAATTTACATCAAATTATTTATTTTATCTTAAATAATATTTTATTGAAAATATAACTTTGTATATTTTAAAATATAGTTTATAACCTCTAAAAATATAAATTTTATGATATTTTCTTTAAAAAAGTGAGTTTATATTTAAAACTTTAATTTGTAATTTATTATTTTTTAATTAAGTTTTAATCAATATAGTATTTAAAAATTAAGAAAAAAAGTTCAATTATCAAAATATAAAATATGTTAGTTTTATTAAAAACATATAGACTTTAATTACCCATAATTAACAAAACAAATTACAACAAATATGTATGTGTTTAAAATGTGAAAATTGAAAAATTCAAAATATAGGAGAGGATGTTGTAACTATTGCTCCTAAGTCTCTAACGAGTCAACATTCAATTACAATCACAAAGTTAACCATAATAAAGTAATTCATATAAAACATGGTAATAAGAGAAAAAATATGTATATTCTATCAAATTATACATCAAAATACTTTTTTGTCCAATATATATAATTAAACATAATTTTAAAAACAATGTTTAAAATGTATCTTATATCTTATAATTCAGTCTTATTTCTATTTATATTATCATATTTAAAATATTTAGATCAGTTCAATTTATACTGAGATACATGGTTAACTACTATTTATAAATCACATATCTTGATGTCTACTTGCATAACTACCGAATTTATTATCATGGATATAGATTATGAGATTAACTAATATTTGGTGGCCCAGTGTTTTATAGACAACCCTATCTCCGCATATTCACTTTTACTTTGACCCTTTTACTTTTACTATACCACTCACTTACTCTCCTAAACATAACTAGCCTATTATTCAATTACTTAATATCTTTCATAGGTAGACCTTCCTTAATTTCAAATATTACAGTTCATAGTCCCAATTAAGAAGTACTTAGACTCTGTTCAAGTCCATCCAACCTATATCGAAAAGACATTTATTCAAATATCAGTAAAAACATTACAAAATATATATATATATATATTAAATGTGAAGATTAAAAAAAAAAAGCCAATAATATATGAGAGGGTTATTGTAACTATTACTCCTAAATCTCTAATGAGTTAACATTCAATTATAACATGATAAGTTAATCATAATAAAGTAATTCATATAAATCACAATACTTTAAGTTATAAGAAAAAACATCTGAATATTCCGTCAAATTATATAGCAAAATACTTTTTGGTCCAATATATATAATAAAAAAACAACGTTGGAAATGTCTCTTGCACCTTATAATTCAGTCTTGTTTATATCACTCTTATATGTTATAATTCTCTTACATTAAGATTTATAAATGCGAATTTGCTTGAAGGTAGGAGTTCTGTTCGAGCTAGATGAACGAGAAAAGGTCCAACCACTAATAAGTTATGAAGAACTATACACACGTGAATAAGGAAATTGAATTGCAACACTTATAATTTATAAAATGTAATATATATTGAATATTATTATAAATTATTTAAATTAACAATTAAAATTCGAGATATTCAAAATCATTTATAAAATGGTTAATTAATATAACAATATAAATACATTGTTTTTTAATACAAAAAATATTCATTTATCCAAAATTCAAAAAAATAAATAATTTACTTAAAACATGTCTCTTCGTTAGTAAGTATCATCCAAAAAAAACATCCTCTATGTTATACTGATCTAAAGATAAATTAAATAAAGAAGAGAAAATGCAAAAATCTGAGTAGTGAGAAAACGTAAATGCAGAATTGATGGCTTATTTTGTTTGTTGAAAAAAATATTTACTTTCCAACTTTTACAACATCATGTTAAGGTTAGTTGAAGATCATGTTATTGAAGAAAAAAAAAAAACACTTTAGTGAAGTGTTTGACACATATTATATACGTGTTGCAATGAAATAAAGGAATACGTTATTTCATAACTTACAACTATATAAATGAGAATTACTTATTCTTCCTTATCATTTTGCATTTGTTGAAAGAATTATGAAACTTAAGAGAAATTATATGAGAGGGATTTGAAAAGAAATTGGTCATTAAATTAGTTATTTACATTTTAAAGTGTTGCATACCATGATTCCAAATAAATAAAAGAATGGAAAATGTTTCGTCTATATATGAATGCTTATAATAATTGTGGGTAAAAAGACAAGTCTTGAACTTTACTATAATTATATTACATACGCTTAAGGGCTATAAGCATTAACAACATCTTTTGCGAGTTTTAGTCAATATGGTGTTGAATAATGAATATTAAGTTTTAATTATATAAAATAGAAATATAAATATTTAAATATTATTTTATAAAATTATTATTTCTTTATAATTTTTTTCTGGTTTTCTTTCTAATTTTCCGAGGAAAAACTTCTTATATTTTTCAGAATCTAGTATCATCTTATAGAATATGGTTAAGAGTATATCAAGTTTAATCTTACCAAAATGAGTTTTTCTTATTTCTTACCTGTATATTTGGGTTTTGTTGCATGAGTTTGCTTTGTTATCTATAGGAAAATTTGATTGGTAAAGATGAAACCAGTTAATCTATTACTATAATAATATATTTGGCATATGGATTAATTTTCATGAAAAAAAAAGTTAACAGCTTCTCTTTTGAAATTATCTTTAAAAAAAAGTAAGAGAAGTTAATCCAAACTAATATTTGTTTTTTTATTGAGGTTTGAACGAAGTGTTTGATATATATTTTAAAAAATCACAAGTTGATACCACTGATAAATGGATTTAAATGTTGGAAGTAAGTATATATTGTTGAAATTGTCATTTTTTTAAGGTACACATGTGAAAGGAGATTGAAAATGTGTATAGGATTTATAATCCATTCTTATTAGATATGATTTATATTGCTATAATTGAATTATATGAGTGATTAAGTTGGTATTTAAAAAATAGTTTACAAAACTTTGAATGTTTTATTTATAAGTTCTATTTTATTCATTATTTAATAATTTTAACCAAATTGAATTGAGTCAAATATTTCTTGATTTATTTATAGTAGATATGATTTATATTGTTGTAATTGAAATATTTGAGTGATTAAGTTTATATTGAAAAAAAAATTATAAAACTTTTAATGTTCTAGTTATAAGTTTATTTTATTCATTATTTAATAACTTCAATCAGATTGAATTGAGTCATACATATTTTGATTTATTCATAGTATATATGGTTTATATTGTTATAATTGAATTATATGAGTGATTAAATTGATATTGGAGAAGAGTTTACAAAACTTTTAATGTTTTAGTTATAAGTTTTATTTTAATCATTATTGATTAACTTCAATCAAATTGAATTGAGTCAAACATATTTCGATTTATTCAAACCAATAATATATAAAAATTAAAAGTAATATTATTTTTATTGAAAATCAAGTTTGTGTAAAAAAATTCAAGTAGTTAACTGGATGACAAATGGACACATTTAAGTTATTCAATGAGATGCTTAAAATAGTGAGGTTCATCACTCAAACTTCATTATATGTTTAGATGAGAGATAAGTTAAGTTATTTTCCCCTCCTCCAAAAGTCTTGTTTCTTAAAGACTCGAATAAGCATTTAAATAACAATAAGAGGACACTTTAGCTCTACTAAAAGCAAGAGAAAATAAGACAATTGTCTCTCTTATAAAAATAATAACATTCAAGAATCACATTGCTTACTTAAGTTATATTTTTTGGTATTTCAAAATTTTGTTTTTGTGGGATTAAATGAGTTAGTTTTTGGAAAAGGTATATCATGCAAGTTGGTTTGGGATGATGATTAATTTTGGGTGAGAATATAAAGTGAGTTATGTGATTTGGTTGAGAAATAAATGGTTATCGATGGTAATCCAACCTTAGTTGTAATGACGAGTATATGCACCCAATATTGAAAGATGCCTTAATTTTATTGATAGTCTAAATAAAATAGGTTGTAATTTATAGTTATGATTCAACTCTTTTACTTAAAAGTGTAGCAACACATACGTCTTGATTCGATTGTAACTTGACCCTTTTAGTCTCTCATACAAGATGCCCTAGTTGGAGGTGCAAAACATAAGTTGAAAACATCTATGATAATAGAGAAAAGGCTTAGGTTGTATGATTGTTTCGCTTAAGCCTCTAAGAAGAGCATTGGATGAAATTTTAGATGGTTTCTTGATGAATTCTTATATTAATGTAATATTCAGGAGTTTGCAAAAAGCTCACAAACGAAAACAATTAAAAAAATGTAAGAAATAAGTATAATGTTAGGAATTAAAACACCACACATATTCATGGGATTTGTGATCTATCCCACAAGATAAGAATCAATGTTAGAATTTGGAAAGAACCTTGTGCCACTCAAATCCAACAGATAAGCAAAACAGTGAATCCCCACTCATGACCTAGCTCACATGATAAGAAACTCCAAGAAAAAACTATATACTTTCCTTTGATGATATGCGCTACCAATGGATAAGCTATACGTGTCACTCTAAGATAAGCAAAGGACAAACACCACTTAAGACATGACACTGAAGATTTAAAAAAAAATATATATATTCATCATTTAAAATCTACCAAAACGAGTATAATAAGTGACTATATATAGAATTCATGGTGGAAGAAAAATAAACAAACTCATTCCTTTTTTTTCATATCATGTCATCCTCCCCTTCTTTAAGAAAATTCGTCTCGAAATTTACTTGAACTAACCTCCAAATATTCAAATTGTCCTTCACGTGTTCGATAAAATGCCTAAACCACTATCTGAATAACACCCAAAAGCTTTGAGTGTATCAAAACTCTGATACCAACTAATGAGAAAATATGACAAAATCGTTTTGACATTTAATTTGGAGAAGAAAAAAGGATATTAATGCCACACTCAATAAATATGAGAAAGTGAGTGATACTTCACAAAGTTTATAGTCATAGGTTATCTTATTATTATTTAAACTTTTATAATATAATATTTTTTATGAGTAAGAAAAGAAACAACCATAATTATATTATTTCAACCATAATTATATTATTTCAACCAAATTAATAAAATTATTGTATGTCACTTTGATCTATTATTGATTTGTTAGTTTGGAGGACTAAACAACTTAAATTATGATAACTTTTTGATTGAACCACCCAACTTAAATAAGTTTTAAGTGGCTTACAAATAACTAGTGGAGCCTAATTTATTTTATTATTTTTTTGTATTAAAATTGTTGTGAGACCTTTGAAAGATTCATAAGTGTATTTTTATTCAAACTATTTTTTTTTTCAAATTTGTTTTATAGTTCTTAAGATAAAATGTTTTACATGAATTTAAATTTGCTAAAAGTATTAACTCATTTATGTTAGTAAATATGTTTATGACATCTCAGTACAAAGAACATTCCTTTTAATCTTTTTATACTACATATTAAATTTAATCCAATCCACTATTTTTTTATTCTATAAATATGTTAAGAACACATTTTTAATTGTTAGGACTACACAACCAAAAAAACAAAGCTGTTTAAACATATGTGAATATATGGACATTATCTATTATTTTTGATGACGTGATTATTTTATTTTGTATTTTATGTTTGATTTCTTTCTATTCTTGTGTAATACGTTATTAAAGAACTCTAACTATCTGTATTTTTTTTTCTTTTTGTTTTATTTTCAATGTTGCAACCAATTATATGTATCTGAAATATTGTTTTGTTTCGCATCTTGTATTTCAGTTATCTTTTAAAAAACCAGTTCATATCTTTAAAACTCAACTCTCCAATAATTCTCAAAATATTTGTATTCATCAATCATACTTTTTATATAATTTAAGAAATACAGTATCAAATACCCATTTAAAGATATTTATTACATAGAACCAAACAGCCATTGATGTATTATTACTAAGAAATTAAAAATATTAAATAAAAGAGTGTTAGTACCACATTTTTTAAATACTTTTTTTTTTTCTCACAGAGAGAGAGAGAGCGTTTTCAATTAAACAGCATTTTTCAGTGTGAGGGGTTTACCGCGAAACCTGGTTTTGGCGGGAAGGATTGGTTTCTGGCGTCTTTCTCCGGCGACGCCAACGAGGTAGCGTGAGACTGCGAGTGAGTTGTTTCTTCCTTCAGAAAGCTTTGCAAGAAAAACGATGGCAGAAGAGATTCAAGAAATCCACAGTTTAATTTCTTCAGATAACAAGTTCAACAAATCCTCAGGCTATTCATCGCTCTTGCAATTTCAGCAGCATTCTTGTGTCAACGCTTCTTCGCTCCAATCCCTCGCTCAATCCGCTCAATCCATAATCACCTCCATTGTTTCCGACATCTTCGACGACCACGACGAAGAAATGTGAGCGCCAACTTCCACTTTCACACCATTCAATCGTTTTAACCTCTTTCTTTGTTCTCTCAGTGGAATTAGAATTTCCATTAATTAATCTATTTGATTATCTGTCAGAGCCACTCAAGCGTTGAAGTGTTTGGGGTTCATCCTTTATCACCCATCCACCGTTTCCGTGCTTCGAGGTATCTGGTTTCGCTGCTGTGTTTCAACCTATCGATTAGGTTTTGTGCAAAGCTGATTTTCGCTTGTTTTTACAGTGAATGATGCCAATTTGGTTCTGACTACATTGCCCAAACTTATTACGACTACAAAATTAAAGGCTAGTTTGATGTTCTTTTTACTCTTGATTAGTGTTTTCAGTTTTAGTAGAGTTTTTATGTATTATGTTTAATTGTTTACATTATTTGTCTTGACTATTGCTACAGTCTGCTTGTAATTTAGGGGTATGGTGCTTGTCTGTCCAGCAGTTGGGTGCACCATTTCTTGTTACTCACTTTCATTATTTGTTACGGGCAATTGTTCATGCCCTAGACAATCCCATGGGTTCTTTGTCCACAACATTTGAAGCTACACAGGTATAGTTTCCTTTCTTTATTGTTTGGTGCTTTACGAGGTCAAATAATATTTGAAATAACTTGTATGTAGTTCCTTAGTTGTTTTTGTTGTTTCCAAATTAGTATATTTAAACTTCAATAATTCCATAATAAAAATTGTATTGAAGTCAGCACAGTTGCATAAGTCTCTAAGGTGAAACTTTAATTTTGTTTATAGAATAGCTTTAAAAGAACCTAAACAACTGCTTTTAAGTTTTTTCAACAATGCTTACCAAGTAGATGGGCATTCTTCCCTTAAAATATATTGCAGAGAGGATAAAAATAATCAGTTTTTTTACTCATTGCTAACTATATATCTTGTCAGTATCACATGTTAGCATAACCTTGAAAGCAAAACTGTGCCCATGCACCTTATTTCAAAATTTTTAATGTTAGACTAGCTTCTTGTTCATTCTCTTAAACACTAACTAACTAGAGATGATGTTCTTTTATGCATGTCTGGCTGGTTATAGTGGTCTGGATCTCGTGGCATATTTATTCTTGAAATTCATATTTAGGTGAACAGTTTTCTTTTGATACTCATCTTTTAGCCTCTGAATTACAGGCTGTAATGAAGCTATCAGGTCAATTAAGCGAGCAAATGAAAGGCTCATCACATATATGGGCTCCCCCAATATACAGAAGACTTATCAGCACAGATAAGAGGGAGAGGGATGCCTCGCAAAGGTGCCTGCTGAAGATCAGATCCACAGTCATTCCTCCTTCTCAGGATCTTTCTAAGGTACCAAAACATTGATTTCAATAAAAAGTGATGGATCCGTACTCTGTGGCATGGGCATAATTATATTATGGCTATTTAAGCTGTTAAGACTACTGTTGCTTTTGTGCTTATGCAGAGGATAGCAAACTACAATATTTTATCTTGGCAAGTTTGTCACTTTGTGGGTACTTGTAATCCGTGCTGCCTGTATTTTAGGTGTGTACAGAAAATCCAAATATTCAAATTGAATTCATATTATACTGATCTAAATCACTTTAATTCCATTTTAATGGACCCGTTTCAAATTCAAATCCATATCTTTGGATTTTTAATCCAATCCACTTATTTGGTTCTGGATTTAAAAAGAACCAAAATCAATGTCCATCCTAACAAATCATTTGGTCAAGATAATTTTTTGTTGGTCTCCCCTGATAATTTTTTACTCTATATGCAAATTGTTTCTTTGGTTTAGAACATAGTTGGGGTGACCTTGGATGGGACATCCTTGGCTTGGTATCAGCCAAGGCGTCCTTAACTCGGCCTAGACTGAAGCATCATTGGAACAGCCTCAGTTAGGGCGTTGTTGGCTAGGCCTCCATTGGGACTTCATTTAATCGGCCTCCATTGGGACTTCTTTGGCTAGGCCTTGACTGAAGCATCATTGACACAGTCTCATTCAAGGCGACCTCAACCTTGACCAGGGCATCATTGACCTATTTACCTATTACAAACCTATTTCAAAGCCTAAGTATGGCCTTTTAAAAGCCTGATCTGACCTGAGTTATAGAAAAACCTACAAACAAGCAAATGAGCTTAAGTAGGCCGACCAACATATAAAGGCCACTAGGTCTTGTTCATCACATAAATAATTCTTTTGTATTTTAAAGACTAATATTAAAGGAAATAAGAAGACTTCTGCTAGCAAAAGTCATTATGTTAAAATGAAATAGACACATAGTGCTCATCATATTGCCACATGATCAAAATATGAGAAAAAAATTTACATGCAAAAATAATTTAAGCAGTGAGAAAAAGTAATACACAAAGGAAAAAAGGGAAAAACTTCAATTAGAATCACCAAATACATGTATCTTTTTGTTGAGCCATCGTGCTATTAACAACTGTATATGATCACTCTCTTTCCCAAATTAACAATTTAATTTTGAAAAATATCTTCATTATTTTTAGCAAAAAAAAAAAAAATTTAATTAAAACTGAAATTGAATTTATCAACTAAAATTTCCTGGTTTTGATGCCATTTTTACTCAAATTAAATGGATATGAATTTAAATTAATTTAAATCCCAATTTAAATTATATTAAATAGATCCTAATCAATTTTAGCCAATTGAATAGTTTTGGAATCCAATCAATTTTATTGGATTTGGATAGGATTTTTTTAAAAATCCAATGCCCACCCCGTACTATACTTTTATATAAATTACTTTTGTGGTAGTGCAAAATGTAAATCAAATTTGTATTGTCCGTGACATATCATTGTTTGTCTGTAAGGTTTACACAGTGGTCTGAAGTTTAAACTCGTGCTCTTTGGTGTCATTGTCAACTTACCTTTTTTTGTCCATTAGGTTATTGTCAAAGATATGAAGATAAAATTGCTCAGTGGAATGAAGGTTTTGCTAGAAAATGGTATGAAGACGCAAGCTGTTTGTGCATGGGGATGGTTTGTCCGAATGCTTGGATCCCATGCTTTAAAGAGTAGGCATCTCGTTAATGATATGCTGAAAATTCTTGAACGTACATTTACAGATATTGACCCTCAAGTTCAAATTGCTACGCTGGTATTATATACGAGTTATTGATTTACTTTTATCTCATCCATGATTCACAAAGATGAACTATGTCTGAAATGTAAACCTGTTCAATATTTAAAGTGACATGATAGAAAGTGGCTTAAAGAATTATGGTCGATGACATTCATGCTGTGTTTGGTTTTGAGGAAATAAACAGAGGAAGTGGAGATAGAGAAGAATTAAGTTGAGAAAAGAGAAACATATAAGAAAAAAAATTGAATATTTAGTTTGATAGAGTAGAAATGAATGTGAAACGATGTAGTAGGTTCCATTCTCTTCTCTCCCTCTGCCAAACACAAAATCAATTCTCTCCCTCCCCATGCTTCCCCCTTCACTCTACCAAACATGCTCTCAGATACCAATGCACAGTACACATTAGGTGTTAATATAATTTACTTATTGTTGCTTATTTGACCCTTTCATGTGCCTTATGTGCAGGTTGCTTGGGAAGGTCTTATTGACGTTCTTGTTCACTGTCCAATATTGGTTTCTGAGAAAAACGCATCAGCAGAGGAGAATTCTCTAGTAGGAAGGAAAAATTGTGCTGATCAAGCAAATGGATTTTCCAAAAGCATAAAGCTAATAATGACGCCACTGATTGGCATCATGTCCAGTAAATGTGATGTATCAGTTCATTCATCCTGCTTAAACATGTGGTGTTATTTGTTAAATAAGCTTGATATCTCTGTCAATGAACCATCAATGATAAAAATAGTTTTAGAGCCTATACTTAAAGCAATATTTCAGAATGGACCTGATAGCAAGAACATCTGCTTATGGAACCTGGGCTTTGATCTGCTTACTGATAGTATTTCACAGAAGAGTGGGGAGGTCCTCTACCAGTCAACTGGCCTGGTAAGCCAAAGAAACTCTGAAAACCTATATTCTCAATCTGGAAAATGCTCTTGGAAGCAACACCTAATTAGATGGATGCCCTGGAATATCAATCAATTGGACTTTTATCTGAGTACGATTTTTCATCTTATCCATCAAGCATCTCTGCCAACTGTCACTTATGATCATAGAAGACATGTTTATGATGCTGCTTTGAAGTTATTTATACTTACTCTGAAAGGAGTCAAACTCCATGTGGAAAGTCCGTCTACTAATTATGATGGTATTATGCAGTGCTTCACCTCATCAATATCATTCATCAAGAAAGTATGTGAAGATTTATGCTCGGATGTTGGAGAAAATTACGATGTTTATTGTACTTCCATTCAGTTTATAGATGCTATCACAAAGGAGTTAGGTCCTTCTATCTTGGGATCTCCGCTGTACAAAATTTCCTTAGATCTGAAGTACATTGAAGACATGCAATCAGTTGATCATAACAAACATCTAAAATTTCTCAGTGTGAGTTGTGTTTCTTATATGGATAAGGTTTCTCCATTGGTTTATTTGACAGCACTGTACTTCTACATGATGGTTCAGTTAACCATGAAATCCCATCAAACAGATCACGTATCGCAAGGGATGTGTGAATATTTTAAATTTATGTTTTCTTCAAGTGATCCTTTGGAAGATCTCCTCACCAGTATTAGTTTCTTGTACAGACACGTTCAACCAATTTACTTAAACATATGGCTAGCATTGGCTCAAGGTCTGAACTACTGTGTATCTGATGCAAACTGCAAGTCACTACAGGAAGCCTTGTCTCACAATACTGTATATTCTTCCATATGCCATCTTTTAATTTACCCCATCGTGGCACTTTCTGAAGTTCCAAGAATGACCGTCACAAATGCTAGTGCATGTTTGGACAGATATCCTGTATCACCAGAAAGAAAGCCAAGGTTTGAACTGGTTATTCAAACATGGAAAGCACTTCATGGATCTCTTTGTACTTTGTTCATTCGATGTTCATCAACCACCAATTTCTCTGCGGACATGTGCTTGCTCTTTAGCAGCTACCTTGATGAAAATAGTGGCTTGGTTGAGAGTGGTGCTGATTTTGACTTAACACGCAATGATGTGGATCTTGGTTTCCTTCATTTATCTGGCAATTTCTTGATTTGCATTCTAGAACGGATTCAGACTTTAGAATTAGTTTCTGAATTGGACAGAAGTAAATTTGACCGTGATAGGAAAATACTGTTCTGTATAAAGAACTGCTTAAAATTTGTTACCAAGTAAGTTTCAATATGCTTTGTAAGGATATGATGAGCCTTTCTAGTTGTTTAATTACGTGATTTCCGTGTCTCATTTTGATTGTGTGGGGTATCTGTTTCATATCTTTGGATGATAAAAGTTGAATGCTAGAAACAGTGCATCTTCAAAACGGACCTACCCTTTAATTAGCCTGATATTGCTATCGTCCTGTGTTGAGTTGGGGATGTAAAGCAATGTCACTGGCATTTCGACATATACTATTCCTTTTGTTTTTAATTTTATAAATAGGCGTCTATTCTATTTCTTGGGTCACAACTTATCCAAGTCATTGACTTGCTAATCTGTATTTTGCTGCTTTACCTTAGCCTGTATAAGTATTGTTTTGATCGTAAAACGACCTTTGGGTTTAGTGTTTACCTAACCTACTCTAATCGCTGTTAATGGATGTGTCAAGCATGTGCAAAATCAAGGGATTCGTATATCTGACGTTCTACTCATTTTCATGTCACATTTCAGGTATATGAATTTATTGAGGATAAAAATGGTGCGAGACCCGCTGCCTGGATTTGTTGGGAACTCAAGGTAAGTCGGTATAAGCTGTCTCCTGCAATGCATTCTTGGTTGTTCAATTAATAACTTTACTTGACTGTTTACTTTATCATAAATATCAGGCTATATTCTGCGTTGGAATGTTTTATTAGTTGCCTTCACTGGAAGCAAGATATTCTTCATTTTCTGAAGGTTTGTTCCTTCTATTCCTACTTCCCAGTTCGTTGAAGTAGCTCTTATGAAACATGTGTATTTATTTATATGCTGCATCTTCGGAGGGTGGGGGTTTACTTTACTACTACTGATTAGTCCATGATAGAAGGTTCAACTCAGTTATGATACCGGCTAGAGAATAAAGAGTCTTATCGCATTCTTTAGGTCTTTTCATCCGAGAACTGTACAAAGGTGGATGCATTAAAAAAGAAATTAGTTGCTGCTGATGACCTTCACCTTGCTTTATTATTCCAAATTGACAATTAGTTTGTTGTTGATTAGAGAACTATGAGGTAGATCTTTCTTCTTTTTGTTAGACTTCCTGCTACAGTATTGCCCGTTGTCGTTCATGGCATTTATTCATTATTCTTTTTTGGGGTGGGGGTGGGGGCCGATGTGTTTGATTTGCGGAGAACCTTCATTACTCGATAATTTTCGTTTCATCAAACAATCCTTTAATCTTCCGTATACTTGGCTGCAGATTGTTTCCTTCCCACTACTTGAATGGCTATCAAATATGGGAATGCAGGATGATAGAACAAACGACCAACTCCAACTTCTATGGACCGAAATTCTAAGCTGCTTAAGAAGAAGTCAACCTCCTATAAACTTTGGTTCCGCTTTGCTCAAACTTCATGAACCTCTATTTGAAAAAACTCTCAATCACCCATATCCCTCTATTTCAGAACCAACCATCAACTTTTGGAATTCTACATTTGGTCAGCAAATTATTTTGGATTTCCCCTCGAGTCTTCTTTGTGTCCTGGACAAGCTATCCAGAAATGGAAGATTAAAGCTCCAGAAGAGAAGCCTACCATGTCTTGGGAAATGTCATTCTCCTGAGGAAGCCAATGATGCTGTACAGGGATATAGGATCTCTGCCAAACAGAACATGACTTCTAAGAGGGTGGAACTAGTGTTGGATAAACTAAAAGAGGGACCTCCTTTAAGCTGTAAAAAGAGGAGGCTAGAACTGACTGAGCATCAAAAGGAAGTTAGGAGAGCACAGCAAGGAAGGGAGAGGGATACTGGAGGACATGGCCCAGGAATCAGAACTTACACTACTGCGGACTTTACACAAGGTCACGATGATTCGCAAGAAAGCCAGGAGGAAATAAGAGATCCTGAAGCTATATTGCAGATGCTGATAAAAACTATCTGACTTGTTTTGAATGCAGGTTATAGATGACATTATACTCATGGAAGCCTGAATTATTATTGAGAGAAACCTATTTTAACATGTCTTGATTAGCAAATTTTAAATCGCAAAAAAATAAGGTATGTCAGAATATAATAATTTCTAGTTAGTAGTCAAATTTTGTTATTATTGATATAATACAAAATTCTTGATCATAAAAATAAAATAATGTATTTATGTATTAAAATAATATTTTAGCTAATTACTAAATACAATTAATTAGGATGCAGGTGTTATAAAATTTTTATAATAGTTAAAATTGAAAAAGAATTAAATTATATAAAGCAGTAAAGTTCATAAAAAATAAATTAAAATCTCATAAAGTAACTTTAAAATGGAGATGCCATAATATGATTATTTAATGCACTTGACATGTCTGTCCGCTATGGCGAGCTATAAGGTACCCTTATCTCTCGACTCTAGGTTCATCCACCACTCCAAAATCATCATTTTGGAGCACAATAAAAAGAAAAGTGATCCTCTTCTCAAGAAAGCAACATTTGATTTTTAATGAAATTTAATTTATTTTTAAAGAATTTAATCCCCTGTGTTGTGTTTCTCTATTTTAAAATTTATCGTGAGCCTCTCCTAGGAAAAAAAACTAGTAAAAATAGGAGGAGCATCTGAATATAAAAAGTCCAAAGAATATTTTTTTGACACCAGTAATAATGTTAAATTTATATATTTTCTCATTTTTTAAAAGGAAAATAGCATATTAAAAATATTTATTTCACTAGTTTTATCATGTAAAAAATAATATAAAATCCCATTAGTGATGTTTGTAATAAAGTTATGCATAAATACCATTTACCCAGACTCCAAAAGCCACTATTAGCTAGTTCCTTTAAGAATCCTTGTTTAATACGGCTTCTACTGTATATTACCAGTCTATTTTCATTTTACATCTTAATTCTGTTATCACTGACTTTCAATAAAATTATAATGACTTAAATACAAGAAAAAAAATCCTTCTCGAAAGACTAATTCTCACATGATAAACTCTCAAATATTTATTTATTAAACATTTTATTTTAATTACACACTGTTTATTTCTGAACGCGGAAAGATTGTACACTATGAAATAAAAGGAAATGAAAAAAAAAACAAAAAAAATGTGAAAAATGTGAAAAACGAAATAATGTACGAGGATTAAACTTATTACGTAAAAGTGAATGGCTTTTCGTTAGATTATATTATAAATATTTTATTAGTATTTACGTATATTTATGTTAAATAATTGATTATATAATAAAAATTTCATACACACATATATATAATTTTTCACATATTTAAAGTATATTTCTTTTCATAAAAACAATCTTATTTTTTATTTTACTTTTTATTTCCTCTTGTTTCATTATTAAAATTTGTTTAAGTAAACTCTTTTAAAAGAACTTAAAAAAAGAAAAATAAAAAACTAAACACATTTATAAACTATAAACTTATTTATAAAAATTATTTGAATTAATGTTTTGAAAGATGCTTTACAATTTATTAAACTAATTTTAATTTATTTAATTTTCTATTTTCCTATTTTTTTTTCTTTTATAAATGATTACAGAAAAGATACCTAAAACACCGAAGGGTGTGACACTATTGGTTGGCTATTACATATTGTTTTTATGTTATTAATAAGCTCAACCTCATTGCAAGTGACAGTGACCTATTGTAATACATGAACGTCAGAATATATTCAAATCATGAATATTTTCAAATTACGTTTCATTTTGCTGTACTTTTACTGAGTGGCATGTTAGAAGGTAGAGTTGGCTAAGTTTTTTTTTTTTTAATATTGAATTTAATCCAATCTACTCTTGAATGGGTTAAATTAGATTTGATCATTTGTATTAAAATTTTAACTTTTTCTCTTAAAAATTATAATTTCTTAATTTTAAAAAATATAATTTAAAAAAAGAATAATTCAAAGTTTAATGTAAACTAATAGTTATATTAAGTTTGTTTAAATTAAGACATGAGAAAAAAAAAAAAAACATAAGAGAACTTCTCTTCGTTGAATTTAAGAACTTTCAACTTCATGATATTAGGCATATCATTATATTTTTTTTCAATACCTATCAACATTTCAATTAAAGGTTTATATAAGAAGCATTAGAAATCAATTTAATACTTATATACTTATTATTATTATTTAACCTTATATGATTCGCTGATACTTACAAATTGTGTTGGTATCCTTTTCTAATGAACTCAAATATTAGAAGGAATGTTTATAAATTTTTCTTAAATCCTTCTTGGTACGAGTCTGATATAGAAACTTTTACTAATTCAGATTATGTATGACCTTAAGAGAATATTATTGGTAGCACAGGACTTAAGAGGACTTTTACTATACTGTATGGGGACGGTACATAAATTCTATTTGTTTCACACATTTTACTGTTTCTGCATAATATTGAAAAACGATAGAGGCACCAAAAATAAAACAAAAAACAAAAAGAATATATACTGACAAACTTTCCATTGCAACGAAAAGTTAAGAAATACCTAATAATCAATTATATTTACAATATGACTGATTATGTTTAAAAATAGTATTTTGTTATTTACATTTATGTATTGGAATGTTGTAATAATTATATTATTAATATTTTATTATGAATATCTTCTTAATATTACAAAATTGTATATTAAATATAAAAGAATCAATCCTTTTTAATATGAAAAGATAATAACATATATATTTAAAATAAAAGCACTAAAACTATAAATAAAATAAAATAATTTAAAATTTGATATTTTATAAAATAATCTACTTTAATATATTATTATTTTAAAATACATTTTTTCTGTTTATTATGATTTGATAATGATTTTGTATTTAAATTTAAAATTTATTTTACCTCTAATTTATGTTTTAAAAATATTTTTTACATCAAATTGTATTTAAAAAAATATTTTTATATCAAGCAACTTGTAAAAAAATATTTTTGCAAATTTTTTTTTAAATATATACAAAAAAATATTTTATTGTATAAATAAAATCAACCACAATCTTTCCCACTCTTTTCTTCCTACTTTCTTTCCTTTACTCTAAACCATCTCACTTTTTATTTATTTTTTCTCTTCCTTTCTTTTGAAATCTCCTTTAATGGAAATAAAGCCTAAAAGAAATGTTAAAATAACCTCGATTAGTGAACGAAAAGAGCAAGTACCTTGCATCTAGTTATTTTCTAGACTGCATCTGACATCCATTGATCATGGAAGTAGAAATATGTGCATATTGCTTGAACCTACTCTCATCAACAAGCCTCAAAATCTTATCCTCTAAGGCAAAGGTCCGACATGCATGAATAATTTATTCCAATGATTGAGCTAAATATTCATAACAAAATTGAAAGCCCATTTTATATAATTAAAAACGATGAAATGGTTCAGTGAGTGGAACTTGTACCCGTATGCAGTATCTAACCACTAGCCACTTGGCCAAGTGGATGGACCATTCCCCTCTTCCCAAGTTATTTCCAATTATGTTCTGCAAAATCACGTTAACTCAACCTCAGCTGGCTAAACTATCACAATGCCCTATTTTAAATCCAAAATACGAATCAATCAATGGGCTATCACTCGTGGCATTCCCCAATTATGGACAATGCGCCAATAGGAATTGGTCACTTGCAATTATTTCTGCCAATATATGGGAACTAATGTCAAATTAAGTATATAATTAAACCTAATAGCTTGACTACCACGACAAGACAAGAAAACTTGAAAACCAATTATGAAAATTCTTATACTTAAGCCATACACTAAACACTAACGAGCCAGGCCAAGTAACGCGGTTGTGTATTTCAGCTTCACAATCCAAAGGGTAGACGTAAGCAACAGAGATGACAGCACTTAAAACCAAAAATTTTCTTTTGTAGATTTTAGTTTTACCCAACGAAAATCGCACAGGTGTGCAACATAAGAAACATCGTGTGGTGTGGTATATCACGTTTTCCAGTGTTACTTGGTTTTATTTCTTTCTTAATTATAAAGTGGAATTGTGTGGGCGTGTATCCAACGTGGCGACCCCATCCAACATAGAAAAAGAGCAAGGTGGACCATCTGCCAAGAGATATTATATTATTTAAAGTTAACAATATGTTAAGAGGATGATGTTCTTTGGTTTTTTTACGAGAGTGATAAGGAAGAAGATGCTAACAATGGTTTCCAATCTGTGTCACACTCCATCCTTTCCTATAAATACCAAATCCCCATTTCGTTCAACTCATCCACACACTATTCTTTCAGGCATTCATCTAAGATCCACAAATAAGAACCACCTCCCAAATTCTGGTATATATCCCTCATCATTATCTTAATCTTATATATTTTTTTCTAATCTTCATTTCGTTTTTTATGTTGCTAACGGCAATGGTTTCCTTCTCCATGTTTTCGAATTGGCAGACATTTCGTGAATAGAGTGTTTCCGGTGGTATCATTCAAGGTATGAATTAACAATAAAACCCCTAAATCCAATTTTCATTTCAGTTTCATGGGATTAACGAAAAATTGGTTTTGATTTAATTGCAGAGGAGCGTAGAGGGAGTTGAAGAGATGACGATAAAACCTGGTGTTCGCGTTTCGGAGGGGAAGCTGGTGGTGAAGGAGCGAACGATTCTGACAGGAATACCGGAGAACGTGGTGGAGACATCCACGGTAGAAGGAATGTTTCTGGGAGTGGATTTGGAGAAGGAAGATAGCAGACACGTGGTTTCGTTGGGAACCTTGAGGGATGTGAGGTTCATGGCGTGCTTCCGGTTCAAGTTGTGGTGGATGGCCCAGAAAATGGGAGACAGAGGGAGTGAAATTCCTTTGGAGACTCAGTTTCTGTTGGTGGAAACCAAAGACGGGTCCCACCTCGAACCACAGAACGACGCCAACAACCAGAATCAGATCGTGTACACAGTTTTTCTCCCTCTTGTAGAAGGCTCCTTCAGAGCCTGTCTCCAGGGGAATTCCAACGATCACCTCGAACTATGTCTCGAGAGTGGTGACGCAGACACCAAAGCGTCGTCGTTTAGCCATGCAATCTTCATTAGCGCCGGCACCGACCCATTCGCCACCATTCATCATGCTTTCCGTGCCGTCAGGAACCACCTCAACACCTTCCGCCTCCGCCACGAGAAGAAGCTCCCCGGCATCGTGGACTGCTTCGGCTGGTGCACCTGGGACGCGTTCTACCAGCAAGTTAATCAGGAAGGAGTGGAGGCCGGGATCCAATCCCTCCGCGGCGGCGGCACGCCGCCGAAGTTCGTCATCATCGACGACGGTTGGCAGTCCGTCGGCGGCGACGACGAGGACGACAAGGTGAAAGAAAACTCGGACTCGTTGCAGAGGTTGACAGGGATAAAAGAGAACGCAAAATTTCAGAAGGAGGCGGAACCAGAATTAGGTATTAAGAACATCGTGGACATAGTGAAGAAGAAGCACGAGGTGAAACATGTATATGTATGGCACGCAATCACGGGTTACTGGGGCGGGGTTCGTCCAGGGGTGAAGGAGATGGAGGAGTACGGTTCGGTGATGAAGTACCCGAAGGTGTCGAGCGGAGTGAGGGAGAACGAGCCGACGTGGAAAAGCGACGCGCTGGCGGTTCAGGGTTTGGGACTTGTGAACCCTAAGAAGGTGTTCAGGTTTTACGATGAGTTGCACAGTTATCTGGCGTCTGCGGGTATAGACGGCGTTAAGGTGGACGTGCAGTGCATTTTGGAGACTCTGGGTGCGGGTCTTGGGGGAAGGGTGGAACTGACCAGACAGTACCATCAGGCGCTGGACGCTTCGATTTCTAGAAACTTCCCTGACAATGGGTGTATCGCCTGCATGAGCCACAATACGGACGCGCTCTACTGCTCTAAACAGACGGCGGTGGTGAGGGCTTCGGATGATTTCTACCCGCGTGATCCGGTGTCGCACACTATCCACATTGCGTCCGTGGCGTACAATAGCGTCTTCCTCGGGGAGATCATGTTGCCCGATTGGGATATGTTTCATTCGCTTCATCCTGCGGCGGAGTACCACGCTTCTGCAAGGGCAATCAGCGGTGGGCCCCTCTATGTGAGCGACGCGCCCGGGAAGCATGATTTTGCCCTGCTTAAGAAGATGGTTTTGCCCGATGGGTCCGTGCTCCGGGCCCGTCTTCCCGGGAGGCCCACTAAGGACTGTTTGTTCAGCGACCCGGCCCGTGACGGAGTTAGTTTGTTGAAAATATGGAACATGAATAAGTTCGGAGGAGTGTTGGGAGTTTATAACTGCCAAGGGGCTGCGTGGAGTGCCGCTGAGAGGAAGAATGCTTTTCATCAAACGGTTTCTGATGCCATCACTGGGTTTGTGAGAGGAGGTGATGTGCACCTTATTGCGGAGGCTGCAGGTGATGGCGATTGGAACGGTGGTTGTGCGCTCTACGCTCACCACTCTGGGCAGCTCATTGTGCTTCCGCGCAATGTGGCTCTGCCGGTGTCCCTTAAGGTGTTGGAACACGAGGTGTTTGCTGTTGCGCCTGTGAAGGTTTTGGGTCCAGGGTACAGCTTTTCCCCTATTGGACTTTTGAACATGTTCAATGCTGGTGGTGCCGTTGAAGGGCTGGTCTATGAAGCGGGGGATAGCCACGTGTTGGTTCGCGTGGAGATGAAGGGGTGTGGTAAGTTCGGGGCTTATTCGTCGGCAAGACCAACTAGGTGTCTGCTGCAAAACAACGAGGTTGATTTCGATCACAATGCTGATTCTGGATTGCTAACCTTCAACATAGATCATTTGCCACCAGAGGGACACAGCATTCACGTGGTTGAGTTAATTTATAGTCTATCTAGTTAGTTGTTACACTATACATTATACTTATTGAATTTGAATTGGAGGGTAAGGGGACAAGACAATTGGTATGTTGTGGTATTTCTTTAGATAGAGGGGAGGAGAGAGGATAGGGTCTTGAACAATTTGCCCCTTGTATTAGATTTAACTTATATCATAAGAGCGAGCTACTTGTGTTTTGACTGAAAAATTATTACATGTTTCTACTTTTTTTAACTTTCCTTTTAAGGTTATTTAAACGCGTTTCTATCTTATGTAGCTTGAAATTGGCCCATCCTTACATTTCTCCTCGCAAAATGATATAAAATAAAAATGTTGTTGATAATATAGAATTGCTCCAACTCTGTGCACTTTCTTTCCAAAATTATGGCGAGTCAGATTACCTCTTCTCGAGATTGACCTTTGCAGTGGTTATTTTAGATGATTTATGTAGCAGAATTTTCTTGCCACCATTTCATTACCCCCGTGTTTATTTCCTGTTTCTACCGTGGTTTTCTGCCTCTTCAAGAAGCGATCAAATGAACTTTTCCGTGTGTGTCTTTAACTCCCACTTGGTTAATTACTAATTTCCGTGTGTGTGCCTTTAACTCCCACTTGGTTAATTACTAATTGAACATGATCTACGTACGTGCGTTCAAGACAAAGATACACTTTAACAGAAGAGTTTCCTCCTATGTAAAAGTCATTCGTGCAGAAACCGATACCTGAACCCACGAATAATATTTTGCACAGCCCATCTGACTATAGGCTACGTTCGGATATTTAATTTAATAATAAATCAATCAAATACAAAATATTGCGACTAATTGGACATTTTATAATATAAGTATCTTTTTGTGTAATTATTTGAGAAGGAAGCGGACGAAATCGAAACCAGTGATCATACTCCAAATTAACATGGAACAATGAAATGAAACATTTTACTATAAATTTTTTGTTTCATTCTCTTGTTTAAAATAACTGAAAAAAGTAAAACACATTACTTCTTTGATACTCCCTACAAATTCCTCAACCATATGTAACCCCTCCTACGACCCAGATTTTTGTCTTCAATCTTCATTAGAATCTCCATTATGTGGATTCTGATCTAGAAGTAATTGCTCCAGTTCCTTTTCATATTCATCGTCCTCCCCCAATCCTGTTTGTTTATAAAATGTTTGTTTCTGGGCATGCCAGTCATTAGCAACCTTCTCCACTACATCTCCAATCAGTTGCTTATCTTCTTGTATGTGCTTTATGTTTTCAACATCTAAAATACTGCTTGCCTCTTGAAAAACGAGGACATAGAATTACATAATTGACAAAATTAAGGATCATGTGTTGGCAAATTGAAACAGCAAGACAATAATATCCAAAACATCCCCACCCTCCCCTTAAGGCCAAGAATTCCAGAAGTCTTGAGGACAACATTTTGTCCTTCCTTGCATAAAATAAAAAAAGAAAGGAAGCAATTCAATTTGGAAAACCGTGAACCCCCAATGATATCAGTTGTCATTCTTAAAAAATACGTGTTTAAAATATGACTGCACTTAAAATAGGAAGACAAGATGTTTCTAGTTTTAAAAATCAGAAAAATCAACAGCTCAACAAGTTGTGGAAAAAAGAAAAGGGGAAGAAAAAAACTCGGTACGCGTATCATCTAGGTTGCCTACACTGGCCTTTCAGGATGATAGGAAAAAGACAAAAAAACTTGCTTTCAACACCAGCAACTTCAAAAACAGAAAAGATATTTTAACTGGCAGGCACCTTGTTATGTAAAACAGGCAAGGAACAAATACCTTGAATGGCCACACTCTTGGCCGCAGCATATCCCGATGACTTGTTCTTCAGCGAATTGAGGTCAACTTCCAAGCCCTGGCATGTAGAAAAGAGAAAGGAAATAAATGCAACAAAATCACAAACAATTAAAAATACAGTCTATATTAGGAGTTTGCGTGTGAAATACATCTCAAGACTGATTCATTTTTCTGAAAATATAGATATCAAAATATACCCAGAGCCAGATGAAAGAAGGATTGAATGATTGTATAATTTAAAGAAATTGCATGGATCTTACGGCCATTCCTTCATATTTCAAATAGGCAAAATCAAGTACCACAACCCCACCAAGTTATTAGGCACGGGATATAAACCCCAAGCAGCCTCCACCCCAACCCCCCGCAAAACAAAAAATGAAACCTGGTACTAGAAACATAAAATTGAGTAATAGGCAAAAGATTTTCTTTTGGAGCCATTAGTTGGTTCCAGAAGGCATGTTACGCTTTAAATTACAGCATTTCATGTTGTATAATACCATCAGAGCCCTTGTAAATGGAAAAGATCATTATAATTTTCACATAAACTTATCATCAAGAAATCTGACAGCAAATCAGTGTAATGAAGAGAATAAACAAATCATTTTGTAAATCACAAAGTATTAAGATGCTTACAAGGTCCATCTGAATATATTTATCAATTGAAGAGCTCTCAAATAACCTGCCATTCACAGTGAACAGATGAAAACAATAAGCTGTTGAGCAAACTAATTATCATGGCAACATGTGAAGGATCTTGGATATAAACGTATTTTGGTGGTTTACTTTTCATATGCAACTTGAATACGAGCATTCTGTAATTGTTGTAGTTGGTTTACTGTCTCTGCGACACAGCCTTCAATCAAGTCGACAGAGCCAAAAAGAAACGCATTCCTTTCAAGCATTCTCTTTACTAAAGCAGGTACAACTTTAATATCATTGGCTTTTGCATCAGCAACAAGGATTCTAAGTTTCTTTAATTCGCCTGTACGAAATAAATTTATGTCAACCATCATTACATTCGGACAAATATGAAGCATCAAAGTCGGGATGAAACATCAAACGAGAATAAAGAAGATATTTTCAGCAATAACTACACTAGTGACGCTATAAAGCAGGTCAGGGAGTGACGCTGCACAACACGTTAAGAAAGATAAAATTTTGTTCTGTCATGCATCATAGTTACTATGATTCATAGTAACTATCTTTCGAAAATCCAGTTTACCTATCATACGCATGTCTGGTTCCAAACACTAAACAATAAATGTGAAGATGTTTGACCAATATATAATTTCATTTCAGCGGACACCCACATTAAAAAGCACCAACACACACAAAAAGTATTTTCTAAACAGAAGTTGACGCAGAAAAAAAATGTGTCTGTTACTAAAGCACAAGATTGTTGAGGTAGAAATGCTCTAAATCGGAATGGCTAGGTTCTGTATGATGCACGATGTTTCCCTTTGGAGGAAATGCAAGAGAAAAATCATGTATATGTCATTCTACCTACCTAACTATTAGAGATGGACATTTTGAATCTATTTTAAATTTGGATTTAAATTAGTTTGAATTCATATCCATTTATCTATTTAATTTGGATAAAATTGGCATTAAAACCGAGGCTATTCTATTTGATAAGTTCAAATTCAATTTTATTTGAATTAAATTTGTTGTTAAATTTTTTCGCTGAAATAATTAAGACGTTTTTCAAGGTTAAATTATTAATTTTGGGGGAGAGAGGGAAGCTTGGACACGTCATCTTCCAATGTGCCAATGACACGGACACTTTGCGAATGTGTTAATAAGTTACTCACTTGTGTCTTAAATAACATTAGTCCTATTGAGTCTCTATTGTCATTTGTTCCCTTAGTGTCAAGTCTACCTCAAGTCCTAGAACTATTAAATGTGTATTTATTGATTATCTTTCTGATAAAAGGGAGTACAGATGTTATGGTCTTGATAGTCATAGTGTCTTTATCATCATAAATGTCACCTTTCATGAAACATAATCCCTTTCTATTAGTCCTTCGCTTCAAGTGGAGAAAGCACTTGAAATGGAGGAGGAGCTCTTCTTCCAGTTATACCATAATTGTCTTTACAGGTTGTTCAAGATCTAAGTGATGAAGTCACACACTTGGGATTGAACCAAACCTCAGTGAGGAAGAAGACAAATTCTTTGGCAAAGAATATCAAAGAAGGAAACAACCTACTTTGACATCGGAGCAAGAAGAATTCTGTAACTCTTGAGGCGATGAACCCTAAAGATAAGAGGTAAGTATCATTGAGAATTTACCCATTGTATTGAGAAAGAGAAAGCGACCATGTGTTAAATATCCTATTTCTCAATATGTTTGCATTGGCAATCTTTCTAATAAACATCAAAGCTTTATTGCTGCCATAGAAATTCCTACCTCAAACCAAGAAGCCATGAAAAGTGAACATCAGAATCAAGCCATGAGAGAGGAAATGAATGCACTAGAAAAAAAATTTGGCATGAGAAATTGTTAACAAACCAAGAGACAAGGTCTTTATGGAGCAAATACATATTTAAAGTGATAAAGAAGATGGCGCAATCGACAACTATAACGCCAGATCGGTTGCAGTGGGATATACACTCGAACTTATGGAATTTACTATGAGGAAACATTTTCTCTCGTAGCGACGATTACAGTTCCAGTTGTTCTTGCTCTGGCAGCACATTTTGGTTGGGAGTTACACCAATTGGATGCGAAAAATGGTTTTCTTCATGGAACTTTAGAATAAGTGTACATTCGGATTCCTCCAAGATTTGAAATTCATAATGGAAGGAAAAGGTATGCCTCCTAAAGAAAACCTTATATGACTAACCAATCTCCAAGAACAAGTAAACTCACTATACTGCTAGCCTGTGTAGATGATACAGTTGTTGCAGGGAATGATGAAACAGAGAAATTAACTTTAAGGAAAAAAATAGCAACCCAATTTGAAATGAATGATTCGGGGAAACTCAGGTATTTCCTTGGAGTAGAGGTTGCTTATTCCAAAAAGAGAATTTTCATCTCCCAAAGGAAACGTATAATTAATCTCCTTAAAGAAACAAGTTGGGATGTAGAACCTCAAAAGTTCTGATTGAACGGAATTATACAAATGGAAGTGAAGAGATATCTCCTATAAAAATTCAATATTAGATCTCGGTAGGAAAACTTATTTATCTATCACACACAAGACCATACATTGCACATGCAATTAACGTTGTAAGTCAGTCCATGCACAATACAAAAGAAAGACACATAGAAGCAGTTGACAAAATTCTTCAATACTTAAAGTCAAGCCCAGAAAAGGAGCTACTATTTAGGAAAGAAGACACTTAGAGCCTGAAGAAATATATTGATGCAAACTACACAAAATCTATTACTTGTACAAAATTAAATTTTGACAAAGTATGTTTCTAGGAGAAAGTCTAGTAACCTAGAGAAAAAAAAAAAAACAAGATAGAGTACGTCTTTCTAGTGTAGAAGCTAAATTTCGAACCTTTGCTCAAAATGAGTGTGAAGGATTCTAGACGAAACTTATAGTAGATGATATTAAAATAAACATTGACATTCCTATGCAATTGTAATGTAATAAAGAGTCGTCCATGAACAATGCCCATAATCCAATACAACATAATGGCACCAAACCTGTTGAAATTGACATATACTTCATAAAAGATAATTTTGATAGAGGTCTCATGGTTACATCCAAAGTCTCTATAAGACTTCAAATGGAGATTTTCACTAAGGGGTTTCCTCAGATTCCAAGATCTTGTAGGCAAGTTATGAATGATCAATATTCATTTACCAACTTAAGGGAGAGTGTTGTAAGTAGCGGATTATTAGGAAAAAAATATCTTCAATATCTCTAAAGTGATTCACAGAAAAAAATATCTCTAAAATCTTCCTATACATTCCAACATATTTTTATTTTCTTATTTTACAAAGGTTAATTGTTACAAATAGGGTGATGAGAATGTAATTGGTGTGATTGTTATTAATAAAATAATTCTTTATTTCTTTACATAGTTCAAGTATTATATTAATTTATATTTATATAATTTTAATGTTGTAGATGTTATACTCATGAATGGCTAAGTGAAGATTCACAAAGACATTCCCCAAATTAACATGTGAAGCTTACTCATGAAAGAAATAATTGTTTTGAAAAGTACTTTGATGATGTGGATGTAAAATGACAAATAAATAGAGTTTGCAAACTTTTTAAAAGGAAGGGAAGGTTTTGTCATTGTTGACTCTTTAAGAGATGCAGGTAAATGGATACAAAATCATGGTAGATTGTTCATGGAGCTCATGCACCTACACTTCAAAAGATAGCACTTTTAAGTTACCAAAACAACCATGTTCTTCTTTTTGTTGTGAAATAAATTGAAGTACATACTCCTTTATACACTTTTTGAAAATAAATAAGATGACACCGAAATGGACGAAGAATCTAATATTTGTTCAAAACAATCTTTCTCTTCTCTCAAAAAACTCCTTAAAACATAATGAAAAGACAACTAAATTGTGGGAGATTGCAAAAGATAACTTTTCAATGGATGACAATGAGATTCTTGATATTGGTAGTTTATCTATGGATGAACTAGAGTTAGAAACTATATTTTTTTCAATGAAGACGACCAAATATGACTTGTACTTTTCAATTTAGTTATATCTTCATATGTGTATCTATGTCATATTACTGTTCGTATCTGTGTCCATGCTTCTTAGGTGGTTATATAGATTAGTTAATATCATAATGGTTCAACAGGTGAGTACAAGTGTTAGATGATTCCAATTGAAGTTTTTCTTTTCTTTTTCTTTTCCTTTATTCATTACTTTTTTCTCACTACTAAATTGTTTCTTTTTTGTAAAACTTTCTCTAATTTGCTTTATCCTATGGCAATATGAAAACTTATGTATGCTCTATGCGTGTATCCACTTTTAATGTAATGGTGTAGTGCTTACTGAAATTTTTTTATTTCCTTTATTAGTCTACAGAAAACAAACAATAAACTATTTGATGAACACGACTCATTGTCCTTTCTACAAATCAAGTCACGTAGACAGGTTTCAGATCAGGTTAGGCTTTTAAAAAGGTCATTCTCGGCCTTAAAAAGAGGTATATCATACATAAGCTAACGACACCAATGTCAAAGCCTAGCTGACATTGTCTAGACTAAGGTTGTGTAGATGATACTTCGATCAGGTCCGAGTTGAGGACGCCTCAGTCAAAGCCGAGCCAAAGCTAACCCAACAATGCAGACTATAGTCCAAACTAAAGAGACATTTTGTAGATAGAGTAAGATGTCTCAGACGACCAGACGATTTCCTAGGATGAACATTGATTTTGGATTTTTTTTTTTAAATCAAAAAAATAACTAATCCATCCAATCCAATTAATTAGATTTGGATTTGCAACGGATCCATTAAAATAGATTTAAAGTGTTTTGGATTAGTATAAAATAGGATTGGATTTGAATAACAGGATTTTTTTACACACCCCTACCACCTATAAAAACTAAATTTTAAACTTACAAAAGAAGACTTACTTTCATTGTATGATAATGGCACATTATGGATTGCAGCTACTGAATCACAAATTAGTCAGGTATGGAACACATACTCAGAGGAATATTCAGGTATGGGGTTAAAAGGAAAAATTGAATCAAGGCAAAATCAAAATTAAACAATTATGAACAAAATGAATCTAGTTCCCTACACACACATCAAACTGTATGTACAATGTTAGCATGACAATGCAAAAATTACCTAATAACTGTATAATTAAACATAGTTGTTTTATCAAGTGGAAAATTGATTGTTATACCAAGGGATAGGTAGACTTTAAAAGAAGGATTAAACGGTTGAGTCTCGTAAAAGCAGTAGAGGCAATAAAAGCCACCTAATCTCTGTGATAAAGAACCAGTACCAACAATGTAACCTGCATAGGAACATAAAGGAGTATTTATACTGAAATAAAAATATAAAGGCTAATAAAGTAAAACTTCAATGGCTATAATGGCATACTACATACTCATCAGATATTGGTAAATTTTCAAAAATATTATGAGCCTTTTGGATTGTATCAGTACTTTTATACTTTTGGAAGTATTTTTCAGCATAAATAAACCATTCAACATGCAAATTGCCCAGAAAAAAAAAAAACTCTAAACTCAATTGAGTTAGGATAACAACTGCATACCAGCTATACATTACCTATACAATGAGCATACAACGATTGCATAAAGAAGGCCTGGTTGGTAGAAGGACAAGCTTCGTAAATGTAGGAGAACTTCCTCGAAGACCATACTCTTTTCATATCAGCCAAAGTTGTTGACTCATCCTGTCACTCACCAAAATTGCACATCAAACGTGGATTGTTAATACCAAACAACGGCAAGCAAGCTCCTTGAATTAAGAAATAAAAGAATGAGAAAAATCACTGGCCATAGATGCTATCGATACCTGAGTGAATTCACCAATAAGTTCATCGATATCCAATTTGAAATAATCAATATCGATATTCATGATTAAGAACCCTACTTTGCACCTGAGAACTCAATACCATCAAGTTGTCAAAGAAAACATAAAAATTCACATTGTAACGATAAAGAAACAAGAAAATGGACATTAATCTAAATATGGATAAAACAACATTTCTATAATGTAAACAGCAGAGAAAATAAAACCCAAGGTTTTCCATTGGCTGAACCCACACCACGAAGTCATTCAAATTTCACGGTACTGAATTTATGGAATTTTGATTTGGGAGTGATAACCTCAGGGCAAGGAGATTGATGGATGTAATATTTCAGAGATGAATAAGAAAACTCGAACAGAAGAATAAAAGACAACAATTGAATCAAATAACATACAGGCGTCACATAGATGTACACACCTTTTCCCAATCCTTGCTTAATACATGGGAGATAATCTAGGTTTGATTTTATCCAAACCCAAACTAATATTATAGATCATGACCTGACTAGGACTAACTGGTTCAGTAGTTTGTACTGAGTGAGAATCTGCTGCCAGTCCGTATTCATAGGTAGCGAGCAGCATCACCATACCTTCTCCCGTTTCTTATTCGTCCAGACATAACCAATATAAAGTGAAATTATGTGGGTGCGGAACCAATGTGGCAGACCCATCAGGGGACAGAGCCAAACCTAGATGATAGAGGGGACAAACTATAAAAATTAAAATTGACCCTAAACATATAGAAGTATCAAAGTTCATAAAAAAATATTCACAATTATGAGTTTTTCAAGACGACTCACGGATTATTTAGATTAAAAATCTCAATCATCGATTTTAGATGCCACATAGAACTTTTTATGAATTCATAATATAAAATGGTACTTATGTTAACTGTAATTTTTTTTTTATAAAAATGTCCTTTTATTTATGCTATAAAATATAGATTTTGTTTTTCTGGAAAATATATTAAGTCATAATGAAGTATGTTATCCACCACATTATTTTTCAAGACTAGTAATCTACAACCACTGAAGAAGAACGCTCTGTTGTAAAGCTAATACAAGGCAAAAAAAAAATATAGGAAATTATGGCAACAAGAAAGAGAATTTTTGTCTCCAAGTTCAAGATGTTAATCCCTTTTATATTGTTTGTAAGTTTATCCCATTAGCAAATGTTAACTTTTAATTTTCAAATAAATTATAGCCAAATCAATATATAAAAAGCTAATAAAAAGGTCAGATAACGAATTATAAAAAGAAAATACTATTAAAAAGAGAAATAAACGAGATTAGAATATTTTTGTCTAAGAGGAAAAATACAATCATCTTCATAATATACAAAAAGCTAGATAAGAACCAAAATCAAAGTAGACACAAAGTAAAAACAAAGCAGAAAAAGCAAGATACGAACTAAAAAAGGAACTAAGAAGCAGGGACTCAGGAGAATCTTTGAATAGTAAGAAATCAAACAGCAAAAAGCACGAATGAGAAAGAAACCAATGAACAAACATGGGACGCAATAGATTGAGAATCTAGGAGCAGTTTTATCAGTTGTGACGCAAAATATGGCAAAAGGCCAAAAATTTCTCCATGTAAACTCACCATTGTGGTCTATGGCACCAACACATGGGCCTCCCTTCAGAAATTACCTATGGCGGTTGGCAAGCAATCAGCCGCCATTCCACCAAGGCACTTCCATTTAACAACAATTCCTAGAAGTGGTTTGCAATTAGTTGAATGTCAAAAAGAATAAAAGGGTTAGGGCTCAAAATCAGGGCCCCTATTTGAGTTTATAATCCTGATTCGGCAAAAAGAGATTGAATCTGTGATTCAAATGACATTTGGGAATATGAAATAAGGTGATTATGATGGAGGAAGGGTACGGTTGCCAATTGCCAGTCACCAAAGATGAGAAACCAATAAAAGGTAGTGGTTATATACACTATCCATTTTACCTATAACTCTCCCTCCCTTTCTTCTAATTTTTCCCACAAATTACCTCCTAAACCTAAACATACCCATACTCATCTCTTCTCCCTTTCGTATAACTTTCTAATTGATGAAAATCAGACGGCTCAAATTTACAATGCACTATGTTAAAATACAGAAATCTGGATACGGTAGAATCGACTGCATTCGGTGACTTGTAAATTCTAGAAATAGCACTTAACTAACTTCTCAGTATCAGTCACTTGTAAAATAAACTTTATCTGGATTTGGATCTTCTCCGAGGGCAGGTGCCCGAGAGAAATGAAAGGAGAGCTGTGCAAACAATATGTAAATTTCAGTCTGACACAAAGAAATATAACTTATAACTGATAGCTAAAAGGACAAAAACGAACATGCAAAGTTGCAGAAAATGCCCAATGCTATGAAATTGTGGACCTTTCTTCTTATGCTTCAATAAATCATATATTGGTTCAAGCGCTTTCCCAAACACCTGGCACTCGCTTACAATCAACAAATCTAAATCTTGGCTGAGCGAACCGTCCCATTATTTGAAGTCATCTGAACACTACCAATTAATTTCAAGCATTCCAACGACTCCAATATGACGAAGCTTTTGAAGAAAACAAGAACGAAACGACACCCACAAACGTTTTATCACGAAACTAAGTTTTTTAATAGGCAAATGACAGTCACCTGAGTGCAACGGCTACAATCGCATCAAGATCATCCCCGAACTCGTTCTCGTCCACCAAAAGCTTGTGAAAAAGTTCCCTTTAGAACTTTGAGGGTCTCCCGCGATATATACTCACATAATAGAATCAATATAAGGAAAATAATCACAGCAAAACGCATGCACTTACTGATTCTGCAAATTCGTGAATTGGGTCAGGGTACACGTGCTTGTAGTTGGGTGAACATACGAGACCAGAGCGAAGAATTTTCTGGAAATGTGTTTATTTAGATGGTAGTTTGGGGGAAAATTCATCAAAAAAAAAAATCTTAAATACTCTTAAAAATATTCTGGAAATTTTTATTTAAAATACTCTGAAAAAATCGTTATTTATTGAAGATTAAAAATTACCATATTTTGATCATAGCTTTACAATAACACTAATAAACTATGTATTAAAAAATTAAATAATAATTTCGAGGTAAGCACATGATAATATTGTGATATATTGTCTCAAAAGTATTTTTAATATCTGTAGAATAAATATTATTCATTTATACTAAAATGAGTATAAATATAATTATTTAAACTTTTGGAAAAATAAAATATATATTTATAGGAATTGAAACAAAAACTCACATATTTTATAAAAAAATAAATCAAAATGAAGAAAATAAGTTACAAAAAATAAAATAAAACTTATTATTTAGGAGAAATAAAAATATATTTAAGTAAAAAAAAGAGTTTAAATTTTTGAAAAAATAAAATATATATTTATAGGAATTGAAACAAAAATTCACATATTTTATAAAAAATAAAAAACATATCCAAATGAAGAAAAAAGTTATAAAAAATAAAATAAAAACTTATTATTTAGGAGAAATAAAATTATATTTAAGTAAAGAAAAAAAAAAGAGGACGTAAATAGCATCCGCAAGAAGCTTATAATGGTCCGGTTAATGTCCAGTTTGTGGATAACTAATTCTTTTTCTTTGATTTCAATGAGGTTTTCTCCTGTGTAGGTCTGCCCAATATGTAATTATATTTCCAATATTGAAAACATTATTGTATTCAAAATAATTATACCATATTCAAACATTTCACTTACATAAAATTTTATAGTTTATCATTAATTTTGAAAAAAAATCACTTAAGTGACTCTAATTTACTTTGGGCCAACTTGAAAAATAATTCTAATTTAAATAATTTTTTCAATAAAATCTCACTCTTAAGAAAAAAAAGTATAACTAATTGACATTTCCCCCCAAAAATCATAATTAAAAAAAGATTCATTTCATTTTATATTTTAACTTTCTTTTCCGATAAATAGTATTTAATTAATATTAAAGTTATTTAAATTAAATGTAGTTCAAAAAATATTAAGTCAATTATTTTTTAGCTTTACTTTTTTCCTTAGGTCTGTAACCATGTTCGGTTTGAATTAATTTATTACATATTTATTTCCTGCATAAATATTCAAAATAAAAATTGGTGGCAAAACATTACGGCTTTCAATGACTAAAGCAAAAACAAAAGTTATACGCACAAAAACATTAACTTGATCCAAAAACCTTAACGGCCGACACCCAGGTTCCCGAGTCCAATCGAGTAGTACATAAGTAATGATGAACTACTTTGCTAATCTCTAATCCATCACATAACATTATACATCAGCTTACGGTGACACTTTTCAAGTGGACTTTTTTACTTTTTATGAAAGGCTTGGACGAACACACAGTTTCAGAAAAGGAAAAAATAAAATAAAAAATGCGAAGGGAAATAGAATCCTACCTGTAAGCAACATGCATAAAAACTAATGGGCCAAAACCAGCCCCGGCCAGACCAACTGCAGCCCCTGAATAGTAGTGATTGAATATTGAGTTAAATTATTACATCAACATATCCACCTTTAGAAGGGCATCTGTTCTAGCATCTAGTCCAGAAAAGTAAACTAGAATATAGGCATTCACGTCCAAATCTACACATTAAAGCTCACCAACATAGCCTAATATATAACTAGGAACTACAAGTAAAATACAAGAACCTACCATCACAAAGAGTACAACCACCTAGATGAGAACGTGCAGGTTCATCAAATATCGCGACGCATGAAGCGGTCTTTCTTTCACACCCTCTACGTAAACCAAAGATACAAGAATAAAATCTAGAACTCCATTTTCACGAGCGCGTTGGAAGCTTCGGCTGCTCCGTACTGCATCCAATCTTTCGCACATACAATGGCCTCCACGGTCTCTGGCCGCAAGGAACTTCGATACTGATCCATCTCTTTCACTTTCGTATCAAAGACGGATTCTGGAGGAACACTTGAGACCGGAACAGATAATATATCCCGGGCCATTTTGGAAAGAGTAGGGTACTTCAGTTTGTTTAGCTTCCACCAACCCAACACGTCAAAGTCCGGAACACGTGGCAACAGTGATTCTTCCAGATACTGGTCCAGTTCAGACTTCGTCTGATGGCTACTGGTTTCCATGATGTAGACATCAAAATCCGTTAATCCATTATCTGACAACAGAGTTCCTCCTGGAGACCCTTCTGTCTTCACATGGCTTCCAGCACTTCCTTCTTCTGCATAAGCAGGGGTCAGTGGCAGGGGAAGGGTCACATACTCGTGGAACAGCTCATGAATCCCATCATCAACAATCTTGACATATATATGGGCATCCTCGCCATAGATTTTTGTGAAACTAAACTCCACAAGCTTCATCTTGAAACGAGGATCCATAACTACGGCAATTGCCAAAACAAGACTACAATCTTTCCAGTACTTGTCAATTTTTTGTTGCATGGGTTTCGTAAGGTTGCTGATGAAAGGATCCTCATTCACAACAGCTCGAGACAGATCCAACTGCAACTTCCAAACTTCATGGAAAAAGGTGATAATAGTGGGATGAGTTGCCGTGGTAAGAATGTTTGCTGCATCAAAAAGGGGCTTCAAGTACGTGCAAAGGGTCTCAATCAACTTCCAATCTTGCATTGATGGGGCACCCTTGTAATCAGGATCTGAAGTGTCCAAACAAGAAAACACTTCCTTAAGTTCAGAAGCTGCCACCAGCATCTGATATGTAGTATTCCATTGGGTTTGGTCATCAATAAAAAGGTTCCTTTCACTGGGGACCTGAAGATGCTGCTTGAGCTCCAGGAACTTTTCCTCATGTGATTCTGAAGTCTTCACATATTTTACACTGTCTCTGATCTTTTTTACAACAAGATGCACCGAGCTCAACAGTTCATTTGCAACATTGCTGAAGGTTCGGGCAATGCAATTTCCTACCAGCAACTGACCATTGAGGATAAGTGGATTCTTTACAGAGAGTAATGGTCTGAGATTCCCAAGGGCAACTTCACTCGGAGTCTGATCACAAGTGATAGAAAACAGCCTGCCCTCCAAATTCCAATCAGAAATGCAAACAGATACAGCATGGCTAAGAGCAGTGTCAGAATTAGGGTATGGTTCCATCACAACATTAAGAATTCTCCTCTGCAACTTCCAGTCACTATCAACAAAATGTCCAGTTATAAACACATATCCTACAGATTGGCTTGAGGTCCAAACATCCAGTGTCAAACATACTCGTCCAGGTAATCCCTCAAAATACTTCATAACACACTGCTTTTCCATCAGGTAAGTTGCAACACAATCTCCTTGAACTGTGTTAAATGTTACCATATTGAACTGGGGCTGCAGATTTTGGACAAATGCAACAAATCCCGGATGCTCAACCATGTGAAGGGGGTAATCATGCATAATGATCATCCTAGCAATCTCATGGCGGCAACGATCTTGATCAAAAATTATGTAAGGAGTATTAGGGGACCTATAACGTCGCTTTGGTGCACTGCTAGCATTGCCAGCATCACTTCCCCTTGAACGTGGAGTATATGGACTGAACTGGTTATGATCTTGGCTACGCAAAAGAGCTGGGCATGTCCCCTTGGCAATGTGGCGTTTAAGGTGACTAGTACCAGCAACCTTTGAACCAGTACTATAAGCAAAACTTTGCTTGCATTGCTTGCAGCATGCTCTTCTACATCCAGGACTGACTGTTTCTATGGTGAAGTGTTCCCAGACTATAGACTTCTTTTTTCTCCTCTTGCTTGGCTGAGTTTCAGGAGTAGGTTCCTCACTGTTCAATGGAGTTTCAGCATTGACTATCTCATAGCTGGGTATGTTGCTAGCATTGACTATCTCATAGTGCGGTTGAGAATTAACTAACTGATTGTCGAGCAGCGTTTCACTATTTTGCAGCCCATAGTGTGGCAACAAATGAGAATCTGCTATGTGTTCATGGGACAATGCCTCAGAGTGAGCTAGTTGATGGTTGGCCACTGCCCCGGAATGGTGCATATGACTGTTGGGCAGTGTATCATACTGTGCAAGATGATTATGAGGTATCGGTTTGATGTCTGTGAGATGACTGTCTGGCAGTGGTTCAGAAGTAGGCAGTGGATCAGAATTGGGCAGTGATTCAGGTTGAGGCAGCTGATCTTCAGGAATCATATGTAGATTAGAAAAATGATGATTCTGAGAGAGAGATTCAGGATGAGAGAGCTGATTGTTGGCATCAGCTGCAGAATGTACAGTCTCATTTTCAGGCAAAGCTTCAGACATTATCATATCATTGTTGGTCTGTGCCTCATGTATGACAGTCTCATTGCTGGGCTGTGAGTCAGACACCATTGGCTCACTGTTGGGCTGTGCGTCTGTCATGATTACATCATTACTGGGCTGAGTTTCAGAAGTAATCATCTCATTGCTTTGCTGTGCTTCAGATAAAAATGCCTCATTACTTTGCTGTGTTTCAGATAAAACTGCCTCATTGCTTTGTTGTGTTTCAGATAAAATTGCCTCTTTGTTTTGCTGTATTTCAGATAAAACAGCCTCGCTGCTTTGCTGTGTTTCAGATAAAATTCCCCCATTGATTTGCTGTGTTTCAGAAAAAACTACCCCATTGTTTTGCTGTGTTTCAGATAAAACTACCCCATTGATTTGCTGTGTTTCAGACAAAACTGCCTCATGGCTTTGCTGTGTTTCAGATAATACTGCTTCATGGCTTTGCTGTGTTTCAGATAAAACTGCCTCATGGCTTTGCTGGGTTTCAGATAAAACTGCCTCATCGCCTTGCTGTGTTTCAGATACCTTGTCTCTTTGCTGTGTTTCAGATAAAACCACCTCATCATTTTGGTCTGTTTCAGGTAAAACCACCTCACTGTTTTTCTCTGCTTCAGGTAAAACCACCTCATTGTTGTGCTGCGTTTCAGATACAACCACATCATTACTGGTCCGATGTTCAGAATCTACCGCACCATTATTTGGAAGTGCCTCAGAATTGACCAGCTGGTTGCTTGATGGTGCCTCAGACACAAGCTTCTGGTCAAGAGAATCTTCAGAACTAACAAGCTTATCATCAGCTGCAGCTTCAGAGCTTTCTGATGAATTCTTTAATGGTGCTACAGAATCAACATGTTGATTGTTGTGTGGGCCCTCATCATTGCCAGATTGGTTGTTGGGTTGTGTCTCAACATTCTCCAACTCACTGCTAGGAGTTTCTTTGGGCAACGTATCTTCATTTTTATTGTCACTAGGATCCTGGATTTCAGATACTGGCTCTGCCTGGAAATTGGAGAGATCCTTATCAGGCTGAGGCTCGGAAATTTCCACACTATGGTCAGACTGATTTTCCGAATTTACCAGATCATTGCTGGGTTGAAAATCAGTACTGACAGGTGCATTTTTCACATCAGGGGTCGCAACCACTTTATCTTCTTCAACAGTAACCATAATTTATTTTGATATGTACCTTCCTGCTTCACCTAGAAATAAAATTGCTAATTAATGGTAAGGAAATGTTTTTCAAACAGATAAATTAATACAATACTATAGATACAAAGAAAACATGAGATACATAAATTACAATTGTCCGCACAAGTGATATCTTGGAGAGCCAAAGAGCAAGCAAAAGAATTAAAAAAACAATCAAGTATATAGCATTCATTTACGTAGAGCAGTATTGAAAGAGAGAATTGAAGGCCAAAACAAGCACCTGTTTAACAGAAGTTTGTGTGTACAAGATTGAGTTGAGAATGCAAGACATGGTATAAACAACTAAAATTAAAAGTGAAGTTTCAAAAGAGGTTGTACACTAGGGCCAATAATAACAACAGAATGGATGGACCAGCATATCAGTACTGCACCCAGCATCCTATTTTGCTGGCACGATCATGGTTTAAGACTTTATGAAGACCCTTCATCTTACTATTGTTTTGCATCCTACTTTTTTTAAGAAGGTTGTCCACTGCCATCCTACTACATAAAACTCTTTAATATTTTCGGTGAGCCTTTAGGCCTGGGTTAAATCAACCACTGTCCTCGAACTCAAAGATGGCACGGGCCCACAGTTGGGTGCAACTCAATCACAACAATTAGAAGTGAACAAAAATTCTTCAGAAAAGAACGCTCATAGCAGATTCCCTCCATCAACCATGACTCACAGAGCCCACACAAACTATGCACAAGGTCAAACTCAAAAGTCAAAGACAGAACATCAGATCTCCAACGGTATACCACTGCAAAAACCGTCAAGAACAACAGATAATACCGAAAAAACAAAAACACAGTCCAGATCAAGCACTCCATCACAGAAATAGTCAATCCAGTGAGACGAAACTAAAGAAAGACCAGCGAGATCGACAAATCAAAGCATAAAACGCAAAATAAGAAACCTAATCACAAAAAAAAACGACTGGCTGACAATAAAAGCAAGATTGAGAGGGTTTGGCCGTAAGAAAAGAAGAAAAACAGAGAAATGGAAGAGTTAGGGTTTGGGAGGTACCAGATATATATATACGTGAAGAGGATTGGAGTGTGAAAAGCAGATCCGAAGCGGGAAGCGAGGCCTGAGCCTCACCGGAGTGAGATCTAGGGCTTTGCAGAGAGGAGAGAGAAAGAGAGGGCTCACCGGAGAGAGATGGAGATTGGGCCTGGGAACGAACCCGAGGAGCTAATTGGACCTTCGAGTTCGAGAGTTTCTGATATTTGGAACGTGGTTCGTACAGGTTCGAAGATAAGGTTTTTCTCAAACACATTTTAAAATAGGGCAAATCTGTTGGATTTGTAGTTTGGACTCTTGAGGTCCATTATTATTGTTTATGGAATTCAATTCTTTTTTTTTTTCTAAGAATCTCTTTTCTTTCTTACTTACTTTCTCATTATATCACCACACCACACCACAAAAGGCTTGGCTAAAGGTCCTAGCCCACCCCTTAAAGAATACAAGAAAAAGTGGTTTTTATATTTACTTGGTCATTGGGGTTTTGATGAGATAGGAGCATACGTGTAGGGCGTGCGTGGGAGTGAATAGCCCACCCAATGAAGTGGACTATTAATCTGGTGAGGGTCCCCCTCAGTTTGGTTACTTTCTTGCACAATTTCTAGCCCAATCATCTTTTCTCAACCCTTCAAGCACTCATCATTCCAATTCAATCAGATCCAACTACCAATCTGACTAAGATTGCATTCTTATTTTCACCCTAAATCTGGCATCATAGTTTTTGGAATAACAACCAAGTGATTAGTTTGATTTTGGGAAGTGAGGCACTTTAGAAGTTAGGCTGCCAACAAGAAAAAGATAGTTGAGGGAGAAGGTGGGTGGGATTTTGGATGATAAAGTATAATAATGGATGCCTTAAATATTTCAAATAGTGTAATATAATGTTATCTATCATTTCCATGTCTTGTATATTACAGGACTAAAAATAAGAAGAATATACTCATATTAAAAGTTGAACAAGAAAAAAAATTATATCTTACGCAGTAAAAGGTAGAAAGAAAAGAAAGAAATTTAATTAATATTTCAAAATAAAAGAAAATTACATAATAAAAGACTTTTAACTAAAAGTTAGAGATTTAAGTCGTATTATTTAAAGCAACATATGAATAAATACTCCAAGTTACTTAAAAAGCTTGCAAAAACTATTAAAAATATGCTTGAAAGGACTAGCTGAGTGACAAAAATATAATTTGGAGTTATTGACTATTATCTTTTAAAATAACTAAAATGACAAAAATAATATATTTTAAGTGATTTTATCTACCAAAATGAATTTTATTTCTTAAAATATATGTTATTGTTTATGATTTGTTTGTATTTAATTTAAAACTCTTATATTATATATAAATTATTTTAATTATATTGAATAATTTCAATATTATATTTGGTATTATATATTCTAATATTAATCTTATATAATATCTTCCAATATTTCAATCAAGTTTAAAATATAAGAAAAACTCGGTAAATAAGACAATGTTGATAAAAATATATTTTGGTATTTATGATTTGTTTTTTTATTTCATTTTAAACTCCAGTAATTTTACTTACAGCTAAAATACTTTAACTGCATTATGTAATCTCAATATTATGTTTTTTTTTTTTCATATTGCACATTCCAGTATTGGTCTTATTATGCAATATTTTCAAATATTTCAATCAAGTGTACAGATAAAGCACAATTAGGTAAATCTAATAATGTGATTGTACTGCTTTTTTAGTGTTTAAAATTGAATAAAATAAAATTTAATTTATTTGAAAAGGGTTAAATATAGTTTTGATAACGGCCAATGTTTTCTAGAAAATGTTACTTTAAATAGCATTTTAAGAAACAGGCCAAACTATTAAAAAAGATTATTTATCAAACATTTTATAATATCAATTAAATTTATTTGCTATTAAAATACTTGAGTTTTTTTTTTACCTTTCAAATAAAATCATAGCAAAAACATATGTTACTTAAAAATATAGTAATTTATCATTAACAATATTTCAATCGTTGTGATCCTTCTTTAAAATTATGCTTACATTCCATGTTAAAAAATAATATAAATAATCTTAAACATGTTTTACTTGCTAATAGTAACACATGTTCCAATTGGAAATCAAGTTTATTCTTACCATCCAACTTCATCATCATACCATGTTATATATCCTCTATGAAAAAAAAAATTAAAATTAAATCACATACATTTGGGGTCTGGGTTGATTTTAAAGTTTCAACCTTCAACTCGATCCAAACTTTTTGACTTGGAGAAAAATATCCAAACAAATTTAAAACATAATTTTGATTAGTTTTTGATTTTTTAAATCAATTTTTGTTTATTTATTTTTTGGATCAGTTTACTTTTCAATCCCTTTCATTCCAACAACTAATACATGCCCCCCAATCATCTCTTATACACAACAACACTTTTAATATTCTAATATAATATTTCGTATATTGACAAAATATTTAACTAAAATAGAATAGTAAATGAAATAGACAGTCCTAGTACACCATCATTCAAACCCTTCAAAACTCCTACGAAACCAAATCATAAACTTAAAATTGTTTCAGAAAAAAAAATAGAAACGATCAGATTTTAACTGACGAAGAAATAATTAAGAAAGGAATATTAGATAAAAAGAAATTCTAAAGTAAAATTAAATAAAAAAATAAATTAAGAAAATATGATTAAAACTAGCATATTCTGGTGTTCACTGGAGACATAGGAGACTTGAAATTGTTTCTATGTTTTCTTCTTGCACTTCCTACTTTATGAAATATCAAAACTATTTTTTTATTTGTAATTCAGAATATAATTTTTTAATTTCAGATAATATAATTTAAAATATAAATTGTTTTATTTAAATTTTACAATCTAAAAAATAACTTTTTTATTCTAATACAATTTTTGTATTTTAAATTTTATAATTTAAAATATAAATTTTTTTATTTCAAATTACATAATTTAGAATATATTTTTTATTTCAAATTAAAAATTGTATTTTAGATTAAAAGTTAAAAGGTGTAAGATTAATTTAATCTTTTTAATAAGAATATAATGGTGATTTCGCTGAGTTTTGGAGGGAGAAAGTATGGAGGTCCAGGAAGATTTTCCCGGATTTGCATTAGCTGGGCTTTGCTGGTTTTGGGCCTCTTGATTTCAAAGAAAGGCCCTATGTATAAATTCTGAAAACATTTTTAATATAAGAAAAACTTAAGTTATCTTTATCAGTTAAATTTTTATTTTTTACAAAATTTGGCGGATGAAGTACCGAAAGCACCTGAGCTTTGGTTGAGATGGGATCTCAAATCCAATCACAAAATTGGTTCAGACCATTTTTTCAATATTGAGTTCAGGTGACATATTCTGACACCATTAAATTCATAACGGAAAATAGTAAAACACCTTGTAAATACAAATATTATTTTAATATATATTATTTAAATTTAAAATTATTAATAACTAAATGTGTATTTTTAAAAAATATATATATTTACATGTTTCCATGAGGTTCGTTTCCATGAAGTTCTCCCTAATCAGAGTTTGGGTTTAAACTTCTTTTTCTTTTATTTATTTTTTAAATAAAACTTGTATATAATTTATTAGATATTTTTCATCATATTTTTAATTAACTTAATAATGTGTATTTTTTATCCATAAAAATGAATTATCATAACTCTAAGAACAATTAAAATAACACGTACAAATTTACATATCTTTCTTTAAATAGAAAAACTTTCTTCTTTATTATTTTTACTAATATATATATATATATATATATATATATATATATATATATATA